>Ga0255379_10216_pt1 | contig 10874 bp, 6 predicted proteins | sample ANMaggSeSYBR01I3_FD_182105 | JGI IMG/M metagenome (GOLD analysis project Ga0255379, IMG submission 182105) | Sediment cell enrichment communities from methane seep in Santa Monica Basin, California, United Staets - ANME aggregate JGI... | ecosystem: Environmental > Aquatic > Marine > Cold seeps >... | reverse complement strand
CTGCTGTCATTCAAACAAAAATGCGAAATACCGCAAACTCCAGGTTCAGAAAATATATCTGTAGAAGAGAAACATCAAGCAATTTGTTCAAATTCTGATAACAATCCTCAAGCAGGAGGATTTTATGTGCGTGGTTTAGGAACGGGGACGAAATAACTTCCCCAAGTAGGCATCACAGCTTCAGGCCAACTTTGCTCGGAGGAAGGCTAAAAAAATACTGGAGAATAGGCATTCATTGGCTGATTGCAGTAAAGAATTATTTACTGGAAATCTTTAACGACAACTTAGTCCAAAACCTTGCAGCTTATCCATAGCCTGATAAAGCAACAAATGTGCCGAACGGACTGCCACTCGTTTTCAAACACATAATCGCCTGTCCAGACCTCTTCAAATCCCACCTCGCTCTCCACGCGCACAATCTCCCGCTTGGATTCAAAGTCAAAATCCACGGCCCAGTAATCGATCCAGTCAGTGATATTTGATATTAACAGGTCGTTTCTTGATTGTTGTAATATCTTAATATTGCACTGTTTTTAATGAAAAGGCAAGTATTATATAATCCTAAGCGAGATAAGGAAAGCAGAAATATTGGAGCTGTAAATGTGGGAGAATCCATTGATTTTCTTTTGCGATTTTTTCATCATCAATAGCCGTAGAATTCAGGATCCGGCAAAACTGCATGAGAACATAAAAATAATAGTTGTAGGAATTTTCTTTTTTTGACAGGATATGCGGGAAGATCAGAATACCTTAATTTTAAGCACTTATGTCCGCTCGAAGGGCGCTAAGTTCATGACAGAAAAAAATAAAAAACACGTTCCCTGTATTTTAGCTCCAGCCGGAAATAAAGACTCATTTTTAGCTGCTCTTGCAGCAGGGGCGGATGCTGTATATTGCGGTCTTAAAATATTATCCGCTAGAATGGAGGCAAAAAATTTTTCTATTGAAGAACTAATTCCTCTTATTGGGCTTGCCCATGACATGGGAACGAAAGTCTATGTGGCATTTAACTCGTTGTTAAAGCAGGATGATCTTAATATTGCGGGAAGGCTTCTTGAACAGTTGGATAGATTTGCTAAACCTGATGCCCTTATAATACAGGATCTGTCGCTTATAGAGTTAATCAGGCAAACAGGTTTTGCTGGAGAAATCCATTTATCTACACTTGCGAATATAAGCTTTCCAATGGCTTTAAAGCTTGTCCGCAAACAACCCGGAGTCAACCTGGTAGTTGTTACAAGGGAGCTGAGTATAGATGAAATCAAGGCTATGGCTATGGCCTGCCCAAGTGGCCTTGGTCTTGAAGTGTTTGTTCATGGGGCTCTTTGTTACGGGGTTTCAGGCAGATGTTACTGGAGCAGCTATATGGGCGGTAAAAGCGGGCTCAGGGGCAGATGTGTTCAGCCATGCCGCAGGTTTTATACTCAGGAAAATACCACAAAAAGATTTTTTTCGTGTCAGGATTTAAGCCTTGATGTGCTTGTCAAGATTTTGTTGCCTGTCCCTGAAGTGAAGGTTTGGAAGATTGAAGGTCGCAAAAAAGGTCCACATTATGTTTATTACACAGTCAAGGCCTATCAAATGTTAAGAGATCATGGAAGCGATCCGCAGATGAAGAAAACAGCTATTCAATTGATATCGCGGGCTCTTGGCAGGGAAAGCACACATTTTAATTTTCTGTCACAACGGCCTTATAATCCAGTAAATACAAATGGTCAAACAGCTTCCGGACTTTATATGGGAAGAATAAAAGGTCCTAAGGGAAAACCTTATTTTGTTCCAATAGAGGAGCTTTTGCCTGGCGATATTTTGCGCATAGGATATGAAGATGATCGTTGGCATAGTGTAAACAGGGTCGGCAAATACGTGCCTAAAAGGGGGCGCTTTTATCTTAAGCCGGCTTCAGGAAAAAATGTTTCGTCAGAAGCCCCTGTTTTTCTGATAGACAGAAGGGAAAAGGCCCTTGGAGAGATGATGGCCAAAGTTGAGAATAAGCTCTCCAAAACGCAAGAGGTTAGAGTTGATTCCTCGACATTTAGTATCAGACTTTCAAATAGATATAACAAAAAGCAGAGGGTATTTGAAATTAATGTATTCAGGAAAATGAACAAGAAAAAATCCCAGAATCAGACTGGAATCTGGCTGTATGATGAATTCCAGCAAAAGCTTCATAGCGGCTTTGCGTCTAATGTCTGGTGGTGGCTTCCACCGGTTATATGGCCTGAACATGAGGAAAAATATAAAAAGATCATAGAATTTATATTAAAAAGAGGCGGCCGTAATTTTGTCCTGAATATTCCCTGGCAGATGGCCTTTTTTAAGGAACAGAAAAATTTAAATCTATGGGCAGGGCCATTTTGCAATATAACAAATACGCTGGCCATAGATTCCCTGGCTAATTTGGGCTTTGCCGGAGTTATTGTCAGCCCTGAGTTGGGCCGAAAAGATTATTTGCAATTACCGGAGCACAGTCCTCTTCCTTTGGGTATTGTAATATCCGGCAACTGGCCTCTTAGTATTTCACGCTTTCTGGCAGAAGATGTTAAAACAGAGCATTTATTCAGCAGCCCAAAGGGAGAGCAGGCCTGGGTAAAAAAATACGGATCAGACTTCTGGGTATATCCAAATTGGGAGTTGGATCTCAGCGATAAAAAGGAAATGCTTAAAAAAGCTGGTTACAGTTTTTTTGTACATATTATAGAACCGTTGCCGGAAGCCGTTAAGATGAAAAGAAGACCCGGGCTCTGGAATTGGGATTTGGAGCTTGGTTGAGTACGGTTTACGGTTTACAGTTAACGGTTGATCAAAACATAAAACCGTTAACTGTAAACCGACAACCGTGAACCGTCACATTACTTTTTCTCGTCTTTAACTTCCTCAAAATCGGCATCTACCACATCTTCATCTGTGGATGAAGAAGCCCCTGCCTGTTGTGCACTTTCAGCGCCGGTGCCTGCTTGCTGTTCTCCAGCCTGAGATGCAGATGCCTGTTGATACATGGCTTCAGCCAGTTTATGTGAAGACTGGGTTAATTCATCGCTCAACCGCTTGATCTCCGCTTCATCATCCCCTTCCATTGCTTTTTTAAGCTGGCTTGTTGTATCCTCAATCCTGGCCTTAGTGGCACTGTCAACCTTGTCTCCAAGGTCTTTCAAGGATTTTTCAGTTGAATAGATCAAAGCGTCGGCAGTATTGCGGGCGTCTACCAAAGATCTTTTCTTTTTGTCGTCTTCTGCATGAAGTTCCGCATCTTTTACGAGATTGTTTATTTCTTCCTTTGACAAACCGGAAGAGGCAGTAATCTGGATTGACTGCTCCTTAGCTGTAGCCATATCCTTTGCAGATACGTTCACTATACCATTGGCATCTATATCAAAGGTTACTTCTATTTGAGGCACACCCCTTGGCGCTGGTGGAATCCCAACGAGTTCAAAGCGTCCAAGGGTTTTGTTGCCGCCAGCCATTTCCCTTTCTCCCTGCAGAACATGAATAGAAACCGCAGGCTGGCTGTCTGCAGCAGTTGAGAAAATCTGGCTCTTTTTAGTAGGAATTGTTGTGTTCTTTTCAATCAGCTTTGTCATAACTCCGCCCAATGTCTCGATTCCAAGAGAAAGGGGCGTAACATCGAGGAGGAGAACATCCTTAACATCTCCTTTAAGCACCCCTCCCTGAATGGCTGCCCCCACCGCAACAACTTCGTCCGGGTTAACGCCTTTGTTAGGTTCTTTAGCAAATAATTTTTTAACTCTCTCCTGGACAGCCGGCATACGAGTCATGCCGCCAACAAGTACAATCTCATCAATATCTTTTGGAGAGAGGCCTGCATCTTTAAGTGCAACTTGGCATGGTTTCTCCAGTTTGTCGAGCAAATCACTTACAAGCGCTTCAAGTTTGGCTCTTGATATTTTTATGTTAAGGTGCTTAGGCCCACTGGCGTCGGCGGTTATGAATGGCAGATTTACATCTGTTTCCATTGATGTGGATAGTTCCATCTTAGCTTTTTCTGCAGCTTCTTTCAGGCGCTGAAGAGCCATTTTGTCGTTTCTTATATCAATACCCTGGTCTTTTTTGAATTCGTCTGCGATATAATCGATAAGTCGAAGGTCGAAATCTTCTCCACCGAGATGGGTATCACCATTTGTAGATTTTACTTCAAAGACACCTTCTCCAATTTCAAGTATGGATATATCAAATGTACCGCCGCCAAGATCAAAGACGCCAATTTTTTCTTCACCTTTTTTATCCATACCATAAGCAAGTGATGCAGCAGTCGGTTCGTTTATAATTCTTAAAACATTCAGGCCTGCAACCTTTCCTGCGTCCTTGGTTGCCTGGCGCTGGCTGTCATTAAAATAGGCAGGCACGGTAATTACTGCGTCAGATACCGTTTCTCCGAGAAATTCCTCCGCTGTTTTCTTTATATTTGACAGTATAAAAGACGATATTGCTGCAGGGCTGTGTTGCTTCCCACGAAGATTTATTCGTATATCACCATTGCTTGCCTGCTCAAGTTTGTAAGGAAGTATTTTAATATCATTTTGTACTTCAGGTGAAGCAAACTTCCGCCCTATAAGTCTCTTCACAGCAAAGACCGTATTCTCCGGATTTGTGATTGACTGCCTCTTTGCAATCTGGCCTACCAATCTTTCACCACTTTCTGTAACAGCAACAATAGAAGGAGTTGTACGCCCTCCCTCGGTGTTGGTTATTACCTTTGCTTCACCCCCTTCCATTATAGCCACACATGAATTTGTGGTGCCAAGATCTATTCCTATTATCTTGCCCATTGTTTTCCTCCTTGTAATTATATATAATCTGCTTGTTATTTTTTTTCTTTTGACATGGAGACTACAACCGTTGCCGGTCTTAGTAATCTTTCATTTATTATATATCCTTTTTGAAGCTCATTTATGACTGTATTGTGTGGGAATTCATCGTTTTCCTGCTGCATAACAGCTTGATGAAAATTTGGATCAAAAGGCTTTCCCAGTGATTCAACCTGTTTTACACTAAATTTTTCAAAAATTTTAAGTAATTCTTTAAGGGTCATATCAATCCCTTCAATTAGACCATTATTTGAGTTCCCTTCATCTTTTGACGAATTTATTGCCCGTTCCATATTGTCAACGACTATAAGCAATTCCTTAATTAAGGATTCATTTGCGAACTTTTTGAACTCAGACATTTCGCGAGCAGATCGTTTTTTGTAATTTTCGAATTCAGCAGAAACTCTTAAGAAGCGATCATATGTTTCTTTGGCCTCCTTTTCTAGAGATTTGATCTTTGTTTCCATCTCCTTTAAAGGATCAGTGGCCTCGCCTTTTTTTTCTTTGTCCAAATCCTTTTTTGTGGATATTTTATTATCTGTACTGCGCTTATCAGTTTCAGCTTTTTTTTTTATTTTCTTTTTATCGTCGGTCATCAGATAGAGTTGCTCCTATAAACTTTCAGATAAATAATTTCACTGTGTTATCATTCGTCGACGTATAACTAATACGCCTTCCTCCTTCTGGCCTTGTGAAATTAATTATCTGAAAGTTTATATGTTATTTTCACACTTTTTTCAGGGCCGGAAGTTTGAACAAAAAATAATGCTATATGTAAGAATGTCAAGGTGTTTATTAAAAGGGCTGGTTGTATGGTTGTGCACCCTCTATCGAATCTTTTTCTGAAACATTTAAGCCAAAACTCAACCGGGATCAATCCACGACACAGACTGTATCACTTATCGCTGCTTCCTTCCGGATCTGACGAGGTTCGTGAGTGTCTGTTGCGTAGCGACCGGTCAGGATGACTCGAAAACGTCCAGGATAAAACCCTTTAGAGGGAATTCAGCCCCGCATTAAGCGGATTTCGGGAATAGGGCACCGCTAGCTCCCCGCCTAGCACAACCATATGTATAAAATAATTCATAAAATAATTTTTTCAAGGGCAAACATTTATAATAATTTGAAAAATGTTAATTATGAGTTATATTAGGTTTATATAACTTTTTATGTAACCGTTCACGGCTTGAAGCTTGAAATTGGAAAGTAGAAATTGGGGAGAGATTAAAGCTGTTTCATGCTATCACCACTCAAAGATTACAAAAACAGATTGATAAAAACCGTAGAGGCAACCATTAAGGCTCACAATATGATTGGGACAGGGGATTCAGTTCTGGTTGGTGTGTCAGGCGGGCCTGATTCCGTAGCTCTGCTTCATATTATACTCTCATTGACTCAACGATTTTCCCTTAGAGTCGGTGTTGCTCACTTAAATCACTGTCTCAGGCAAAAAGATTCAGACGATGATGCTGAGTTTGTTGCATCTCTTGCACGCAAACTTGATTTGCCTTGTTATATTAAAGAGGAAGACGTTCGTAAATATCGACATGAAAAAAAGTTGTCTTTGGAAGAAGCGGCAAGAATTGTTCGCTACAGATTTTTTGAAAGTATCGCAGAGAAATACATGTTCAACAAGATTGCTCTCGGTCATAATGCTGATGATAATGCAGAGCTTGTAATAATGCATTTATTGCGGGGAAGCGGTCCCGTTGGTATTTCAGGAATACCACCGGTAAGGAATGGAAAAATTATTCGTCCTTTAATAAAATTAACCAAATCTGAAATACTTGAATTCCTGGCGGTTAATGGATTAAAGTTTGTTTTAGACAAGTCAAATAATGACCAGAGATATCTTCGGAACAGAATCCGTCATCATTTAATACCACATTTAAGATCTTCTTATAATAAAAGGATAGTGGAAACTATTAACCGTTTTGCATCAATTATAAGATCTGAAGAGGAATGGATAGATGATTTAATAAAGCCCATATTCAATAAATCTGTTCTAACTGCCGAGAATAATTCAGTTACCCTTTCAATCTCTTCAATTAATAAATTGCATATTGCGGCCCGGAGGAGAATTATAAGAAAAGCAATTGCAGAAATAAAAGGAAATTTGAGGCGCATTAACTTTTCGCACATAGATTCCGTTAGTTCCCTTTTAAATAGCGGACATGCTTTTGGCCATATCGACCTTCCCGATCGTATTTGGATTAAACGAGATGAAGATACTGTTTCCTTTTCAAGGGAAAAAATGGTATTGCGTGACCTGGACAAGAAATTAAGAGATGAGAATAAACTTTCATTTGAATACAGGATATTAAAACCTGAAGCCGGCTTCAAAGAAGAGATATTTCCCAGATACTTATTAATTAAGGAACTTGGTTTAAATATTGAATTTTCTAAGATTGACATTGAAAATTTGTCAGATATCCGTTGCGTTGGACATAATATTGCTTTTTTTGATATGGATAAACTTAGCTTCCCTTTGGTTTTAAGAAACTTTCGACCTGGTGACAGGTTTCAACCATTTGGTATGTCAGGAACACAGAAGGTAAAAAAATATTTTATTAATAATAAGGTTACAAGAGCTCAGCGCGCTAAATGCCCGATACTGCTTAGTCATGAAAAAATAATGTGGGTTGTCGGTTACAGAATAGATGATTTTTTTAAAGTAAAACAATCAACAAGAAATATACTTAAAATGGAAGTTTTTCTTGCCTAATATACAATTATGATTAATATAATGAAACCTTGAACCCTAAATTTTACATTTTTGGAGGAAATGTCTTTTGAACCCATTTTATAAAAACATTGCTTTATGGCTTGTCATTACGTTGCTGATGATAATGCTTTATAATCTTTTTAATCAGCAGCAAGTGCCTGAAGGAAAAATTAGCTATACGGAATTTCTTGCAATGGTCGATGAAGAGCGAATTGAAGGGGTCGTTATTCAAGGCCAGGAACTCTTTGTAACAGATATAAACCGTAATCGTTTTAAAGTGTTTGCGCCTCAGGACAGCGATCTTATCAAGATGCTCAGGCAAAAGGGCGTAGCCATTAATGCAAAGCCACCATCAGAGTCACCCTGGTACATGTCTCTCCTTGTTTCATGGCTTCCTATGATTGTACTCATTGGAATTTGGATATTTTTTATGCGTCAAATGCAGGCTGGTGGAGGCAAGGCGCTTTCATTCGGGAAGAGTCGTGCTCGTCTTCAATCAGACCAGGCTCCTAAAGTAACCTTTGAAGATGTTGCCGGAATTGATGAAGCAAAGGAAGAATTGGGAGAAATTATTGATTTTCTCAAAGAACCCAAGAAGTTTACACGTCTTGGAGGACGAATACCTAAAGGGGTCCTTCTTATGGGACCGCCGGGAACAGGAAAAACTCTTTTGGCGCGAGCTATTGCCGGCGAAGCCGGGGTGCCTTTTTTTAGTATAAGCGGTTCTGATTTTGTTGAGATGTTTGTCGGAGTAGGGGCATCGCGTGTAAGAGATCTTTTTGTCCAGGGTAAAAAGAACGCTCCGTGCATTATCTTTATTGATGAGCTAGATGCCGTTGGAAGGCACAGAGGAGCCGGTCTCGGTGGAGGACATGACGAAAGAGAACAGACTTTAAATCAACTTCTGGTTGAGATGGATGGATTTGAATCAAACGAAGGCGTCATATTAATATCCGCTACAAACAGGCCTGATGTTCTTGATCCTGCTCTATTGCGTCCCGGCCGTTTTGATCGACAGGTCGTTGTTTCACTGCCGGATATTAAAGGCCGTGAAGAAATTCTTAAAGTTCACATGAAGAAAACACCAATTGCATCCGATGTGTCCCCAATTATTCTTTCAAAGGGAACACCGGGATTTTCCGGGGCTGATCTGGAAAACCTTGTCAATGAAGCTGCTCTGCTTGGCGCTAAAAGAAATAAAGAAAAGGTTGATATGTCTGACCTTGAAGATGCAAAAGACAAGGTTTACATGGGGCTTGAGCGCAAATCTAAAGTAGTAAGGGAGGAGGACAGGAAAGTAACGGCATATCACGAAGGCGGCCATGCTCTTGTATCTCGTTTCCTGCCGGGAGCGGATCCGGTTAACAAAATTACAATTATTCCAAGGGGACGTGCAGCGGGTATTACCTGGTTTTTACCAGTGGAGAGAGATTTTAAATTTAAGGATCAGTTGGAAAACGAGTTGACCGTTTCCTTTGGAGGAAGAGTTGCAGAAGATATTATTTTTAACCGTATAAGCACAGGGGCAGCCAACGATATCAAACAGGCGACGGATATTGCCCAGAAAATGGTGCGGTCATGGGGCATGAGTGAAGAGCTGGGACCGCTTTCTTATGGCAAGGGTGAAGAACAGGTTTTTCTGGGTCGTGAAATATCACACCCAAGAGATTATTCCGAAGAAACAGCCAGAAAAATTGATGAAGAAGTAACTATTCTGATAAAGAATTCATACAAACGCGCAAAAGAAATTCTGAAAGAGAATATAGATATTCTCCATAAGTTGGCAGAACTTCTGCTTGAAAAGGAAACTGTCAAAGGAGATGAGCTTGATGATTTAATTCGTTCCATGCGACCGGATATTGAGCTTTCATAAGATGAAATAGGCATCCTTCATTTGTAAGTTTATACTTTTTAAAGGTTAAAAAAGTGTCAACTACTTTTGCTCTGTTTTGAAAGATACAATGAATTCATATAAACTTTCATGGGGTTCTCACAGCCTTTTGCTTGGTAATCGTACGTGTATTATGGGCATTTTAAATGTGACCCCTGATTCTTTTTCAGATGGAGGACTTTTTTTTTCATGTGATGCAGCGGTGGCTCACGGCGAAAAACTGGCTGAGGCCGGCGCTGATATAATTGACATAGGAGGCGAATCCACACGGCCATTTTCCGAGCCTGTATCTATTGAAGAGGAGGGTCGGCGTGTTTTGCCGGTTATTGAAAAACTTGCGAAACGTGTTTCAATTCCTATCTCAATTGATACAACAAAGGCAAGTATGGCGAGAGAGGCTATTGAATCCGGCGCCTCTATTATCAACGATATAAGCGCCATGTACAGTGACCCTGATATGATGGGCGTTGCAGCAAAATATGGAGTTCCGGTAGTAATTATGCACATGAAGGGCGCTCCAAAAACAATGCAGGTTTCTCCTCACTATGACCATCTTATAGAAGAGATCAAAGAATTTCTTGAAAAAGCAATTGACAGAGCTGAAAAAAACGGAATTGCAAAGTCTAAAATAATAATAGATCCTGGAATTGGGTTCGGCAAGACAGTTGAACATAATCTTCTTATAATTAAGTATCTGAATAAATTTAAAACTCTGAATAATCCTATTTTGATAGGGCCTTCAAGAAAATCATTTATTCGAAATATTCTTGAGGGCATCCGCGACGGTGATACCAGACTTGAAATGCCGGAGCTTGAAACAGGAACTCAGGCAGCGATTGCCGCTGCGGTTTTAAAAGGCGCTCACATTGTAAGGGTTCATGACGTTGGTAGGGCACGTTCGACATTGGAACTGATTGATTCAATTAGAAGCGTTCGCTATGATAAATCATAATTTTTTGTCTATTTTTCGTCACAGAATCATTAAATGGGTTATTCTGTGTTTTTTTTTAGTTAGTTGCTTTTTTTTACTATGGCATGATTCACCTTTTCAAGAAACAGATATATTCATCCCAATAGATCTTGGTGAAATCCCTGACGGGTTATCAATAACCGACCCTCCATTAAAAGGAATAGAAGTACGTATCAGGTGCCCTGAATCATTGGTTAAAACTCTTTCTAAAATCAAGTCGCGATATTTGCTTGATCTTTCTGATATAAATGAAGGAGTCAATAATATTCCAATAAGAAAAGATGGTATTAAACTTCCCAGTGGAATCTCTATTATAAATATAACTCCGTCCTTTTTGATTGTAAAAGTTGAAAAAGAGCTTAAAAAAGAGTTGCCGGTTATAGTTTCTTTTTCAGGCAAACCGGCTCCTGGTTTTTTTACACATGCGGTTACCAGGCCATCCTCAGTGATATTGAAAGGTCC
>Ga0255379_10213_pt1 | contig 10919 bp, 6 predicted proteins | sample ANMaggSeSYBR01I3_FD_182105 | JGI IMG/M metagenome (GOLD analysis project Ga0255379, IMG submission 182105) | Sediment cell enrichment communities from methane seep in Santa Monica Basin, California, United Staets - ANME aggregate JGI... | ecosystem: Environmental > Aquatic > Marine > Cold seeps >... | reverse complement strand
ATCGGTAGCATGGGAATGGTATGGGAGATTTCTGGATTCCGGGTGATAACAAGATCCCTGCGGATGGAGAAGCAAAGGGGCTTTATTGGGAGACGCCGGGTACTTTAAACAACACATGGGGGTATAAAAGCTACGATGTGGATTGGAAGTCGACGAAAGAGTTGCTTTACTGGATTACAGAAATTACCAGCAAGGGTGGCAACTACCTTTTGAATGTCGGGCCGACAGCTGAAGGGGTATTCCCTGAAGAAAGCATGGAGCAACTGAAAGTAATTGGGGATTGGATGGGTGTAAACGGGGAATCTGTTTACGGGACAAAAAAATGGCTTGTAAGCCACGAAGGCCCAACAAATTTATCCATGAAGGGGACCAGTGACAGGAAGAAACATGGGTTTGAAGTCAGTTTCACCCATGAGGATTATTGGTTCTCGACAAAAGGCAACTTCCTGTATGTTACCAGCCTGAAGTGGCCTGATAATAAACGTGTATTAATAAAATCCTTGTCTCTGTTGCAGGAGGATAAGAGCATTGAGGTTAAATCGATAGAACTGCTGGGGTGTAATCAAAAAGTGATATGGACACAGAAAAAGGGAGGCCTTGAAGTTATATTGCCTTCCTGCATGCCCAATGCAAATGGCTATGTTTTGAAACTTGAACTATGAAACACAATTTTTTAAAATACCTTATTTTCATCAATCTCGTTGTATTAATTCTTGCATCTGGTTGTAATCAGCGTGGGATCAGGGAATATGATGTTATTATCAGCGATAGCATATACCTGAAAAATGCACCTCTTCAGCCGGGTGAGGATACCTGGCTGTTTATTGAGGAGTTGAAAGCTCCCATGTGGACACATCATAAATGGGAGAAGGCTGATCCCGGATCTCAGCAGGCCGATCTTTCAAAGGGTGTAACCATTGTAAAGAATTTTCCAGACCCGAAAGGAAGACTTGAGTCAGCTTATGAAGACCTGAGATCGTTTCTTCATGCCGGCGGTGTTTCTGGTGATAATGGCAGCTATGTAATTGTAGCAGAAGAAAACAGGGATTTAAAAAGCGAATCTTTCCGCATCGATATTAAGGCAGATGGTTGCCACATCTTTGCAGGTGATGTGGATGGCATCAGGAGAGGTATTTTTTACATTGAAGATGAGATGCTCAGAGTGAGAAGCCCATTTCTTCCATTGGGCACTGTTGAAAAGAATCCGGTTATAAAAAGACGTATATCACGTTGTTTCTTTGGGCCCATCAAACGTCCACCCAAAATGAAGGACGAGTTGATGGATGAGGTGAATTACTACCCGGACCAGTACCTGAACCGGCTTGCGCATGAAGGGGTCAACGGATTGTGGCTAACTGTCGAGTTTCGCGATCTTGTAGCAACTACCTATACCCCTGAAGCTGGAAAGGATGCAGAGAAACGTCTTGCTAAATTACGAGAAACGGTTGAGTCTTGTCTGAATTATGGTATCCGGACATATATATTTTGTATCGAACCACGAGCATGGGATCCCGATAGCCCGGCAGTAAAAAACTACCCGGAGTTGGCAGGAGCGCCAAGAGGCAACGGGAATTTTTTCTGCCCCATGAGCCAGATTGCTCATAACTATCTGTACGAATCAGTAAATAAAATATTCAGGGCTGTACCAGAACTTGGCGGGATGATCAATATAACACATGGTGAGAGGGGAACAACGTGTCTGAGCGCTGTTGCCGCTACATCTGATTATAAAGGCAAAATTAATTGCCCACGGTGTTCGCATAAAGAGCCATGGGAAATTTTACATGCCTCCCTTTCGGCTATGGAACAAGGCATGCATGATGCGTCACCTGATGCCGAACTGATCAGCTGGCTCTATATGCCACAGCCCCAACGATTCGTTACCGGAGATTCATATGCCCTTGGCGACTGGGTGTATGATCTTCCTGCCCATACTCCTGAAGGGGTAATTTTGCAGTTTAATTTTGAATCGGGCGTAAGCCGTACTGAATTTGGAAAATTTTTGGTCGGTGGCGACTATTGGATATCAAATCCAGGACCCAGTACCAGGTTTGAGCGTATCGCAAAGGTAGCCCGGGAAAGAGGTACAACCGTCTCGGCAAAGATACAGACCGGTAATTCCCATGAGGTGGCTACAACTCCTTATGTGCCGGTGCCATCATTGCTCTATAGAAAATTCGCAGCAATGCACTCTCTGGGTGTCTCCCATACTATGCTCTGCTGGTATTTTGGTAATTATCCGGGTCTGATGAACAAAGCAGCCGGACTGCTGTCGATGGAGCCTTTCCCGCCTGATGAGCGTACATTCCTGAAACAACTTGCCTCAATCGACTGGAAAAAGGAGGATGTATCCAGTGTAGTAGAAGCGTGGGAATATTTCAGTGATGGTTATGAGAACTATCCACTAACCAACATGTTTCAGTATTACGGACCAATGCATGACGGTCCTGTCTGGCCTCTGCTACTAAAGCCGGTCGATGCCCCGCTATCACCTTCCTGGCAGATAGGTTCCAGCACAACACTCGAAGCCTGGCCTCCGAGCGGAGACCGTGTCGGGGAATGTATCGGTGAAATATTGACACTTGAAGAAGCCGTTGAGCTTACCAACAGGATAACCAAATCATGGGAGAAAGGAGTGGAGCTGTTAGAAGGAATTGAACAAAACTATACAGATGAGCCTGAACGGATCAGTGATATTGGGGTGGCTGAAGCCCTGGGTATTCAGTTCCGCAGCGGATACAACATTCTTCATTTCTATTTCCTGCGTGAAAAAATGTTCAGGATGGAAGGGAGTCAGCGTCTGGACATACTGAACCAGCTCGTTGATATTATTCATAATGAGTTGGAACTTGATGAGCAGCTCCTTTTACTGTGCGAGCATGACTCACGGTTAGGATTTCATTCTGAAGCAGAAGGTTATAAATATTTTCCTGAAAAAATAAGATGGCGCATGGATCAGCTGAGAAGTGTTTTAGCCAATGATGTACCGGAAGTGGAAAAGATTATACGGAATAATGAACCCTTATTCCCTGGGTATACCGGCATACAGCCTGACGGTGCGGTGGCTTACAGTGTTGCCTCACCGGACTCTGAATGGTCGGGTTCCGAAGCTATTCCTCCGGTCGGTCTGCAGTGGCAGAAATGTACTTTTGGTCCGGAAAAAAATGAGATAAAATGGGCATCTGAATGGGATAAAAAGGCACTGTATATATGGATATCGGATATGACAACCAGTGATCAAAACGCCTCTTTACCAGCGATAACCAATGTACAGATCAAGATAGAACCACAACGGCTCTCTCCCTGCCGGCGTTTCGTTTACAACCCGGGAAATGAACAGACAGATGATGATCTTGTACATGTTGTTAATGAGCCAGGTGCTTGCTATGTCGGAGTTCGTATTCCCTTTGAGAAAATTGGAGTAACTGCGGATAACCTGCACCCTGTACGGATTGATGTGCGGGTTCAGAAGAGGGATGGAGGAGCAAACTCATGGCGCCCAAATAATCCAGTTACACCACGGTTGATGTTGGGATCGGACAATCCTGCCGACCTCGGTTGGCTGTTTTTTAATTAGAAGCGTAACTATGCATGCCGGCCTGCTAAATCATAAGTTCTCCGCTTATAAGATGAAAAAGTTAAATAAACGTTTTATTCCAAAGCTTCAATTAAAATATATCATCATTAGTTTACTGTGTGTAATCATAGTCTCATCATCAAATGTGTCAATTGCACAAAATTTCGAATTATGGAATCCTGGTATCGAAAAATGCAAAAAAATCACTACAACACTTTCCGCAAATGTATTTAAGGAAACCATAGGAGAGTTTATTATGGATTACGAAAGATTTAGAAAAACAGATTCTGTAGCCATCATCTACCTGGACACCACACGATTTGTGAAAAATGACAATGTTTTTGAGTGGATGAAAAATCAAATTCCATATTTTGATTGTCCGGATGACAAATTCAAAGAGATATACTATTTCAGGTGGTTTGTATTTCAATTGCATCTAAAAAAGAGAGGCGATTATTTTTTTATTACCGAGTTTTTACAGAAAAGGAGTTGGGCTGATCTGAATAACGTGATCAATTGTCCGGCAGGGCATCATATTTATGAAGGAAGATGGTTAGATGAACCGGAATACATGAATTCATATATAAAATACTATATGTTTTCCTCCAGTGCGCGTCCAAGACAATATACAACCTGGATTAGCGATGCTGTTTATCAATACTATCTTATACATACTTCTCAAACATTCCTGTCTGATATTTTGAATGAATTGGTCAATCACTGGAACCTGATTTCAGAGAAATACAAGTTAGAGAGTTATCATAATATGTACTGGAGTGAAGATTGGTTGGACGGAATGGAATATCAGATTGGCGGAAGTGGTATCAGGCCTTCTATTAATTCCTATTTATATGGAGGTGCAAAGTCGATTTCAAAAATGGCCGGAATTTCAGGCAATGCACAAATCAAAAACAGATATGATAGTCTGGCAGTGAATATAAAAGAGAACGTTCAGAAATATCTTTGGAGTGAGCAAGCTGGTTTTTTTCTTACCTATAAAAATATTGAAGGCTGGAATTGGGATGAGGGGTATAAAAAGAGAAAAAGAGATACTGCAAAAAACTGGAAACAAATACAACAACTGAACCAACTGGTTGACGTTCGGGAACTGACAGGTTATATCCCCTGGTATTTTAACCTGCCTGATAATGAAGGGAAATACACGGAGGCCTGGGAGTTTTTCAAAAATGATACTACGGGCTTCAGGGCGGAAAACGGGCTTTCTACCGCTGAAAAAAATCATCCATTTCATTGCAGGATGGGGCATCGCAATAACCAGCAGGGTGAGTGTGGTGGCGGAGCGTATTGGGATGGTCCGATGTGGCCATTTGCCGAGACTCAAACCCTGGTTTCACTGGCAAATGTATTAAACAATTACGATCAGGATGTTGTCACGAAAAAGGATTATTACTGCGAATTGGAGAAATACACCTATACCCAATATCAGTATTATGATAATTGTCCGGAACCAAGACCCTGGATCGGGCAATCGGCAGACTATAAGGGAAAGGACGCCAAAGGTGTATCCAAATGGAATCTTAAATATCCGAACTTTTATAATCACTCCGGCTATTGCGATCTTGTTATTTCCGGGCTCGTTGGATTTCGTCCCCAGGAAGATGACAGCTTTATTGTGAATCCATTAATTCCTGAGAATAAGTGGGATTATTTCTGTCTTGACGGATTAAAATACAGGGACAAATATATCACTATTCTGTATGATAAAACCGGCAATAAATATCATAAGGGTAAAGGATTGCAAATATATATTGACGGATTATTAAAAGCATCTGCCCCCCAATTGCAGAAACTAAAAGTTGTATTTTAAATCACCGGCATTTAATTGATGGGAATTATTGCTCCAGCATTTCACCTTCCAGAATTCCATGCTCATTTACTACAGGCGGGTATATATCGGAACGTTTAAGAGCCACCGGCATTTTTACTGTTTCCACGTCGGGTTTTATATTGCAAGTAGATGACGGTTTTGCATACCAGTATGATGTCATAGCGTAGTTCACAATGGTCTGTTCCCAATGCCATAGTTCGATATCTGACTGAATCTTGGTAGTAAAGGGGATAGCGTCCAGGGTCCTGTAACGCATGTTAACTGTCATTCCCGGATTGAAATTGCCTGCACCGGTAGGTTGAGCAATAAATGGGTGTGAGAACTTTTCAGGGCGGCACCAGGCATATCCGTAGTAATCTTCAGTGCCAGTACCGAAACATGAAGGAAATGCTTCACCATCAACGAAGATCTTTTCGTCTCCTTCGCCCCACCATCGATAGACAGTATTAAAAATAGTAAGGGCATCACCCACATAAAGGCCTTGTCCCTCCAGGTTTACGTAGTTAACATCAAAATGCCAGTCGCCCTCCTGGGTCGGGTCTGGATTAGCACTATTTATCTGGTGGTACTCGTGCCAGGCGACTCCAAAATACATACTCGATTTTCTCCAGTTGTAGTCAGCAGTGATAATTTCTGTATTAACTTCCACATCCTGTTCTCCATGATTGGTTAGTTTTACCGTGCAGTTGTCCTGGTAAGGCATTACCCACCATGCTGTCATCTGACCATCAACTGATACTTTGCTGTACCAGGTTTTAGAAGGAAAGAGTTGGTATCCTGTTCCGAAAAATTCTCCCACTGGTGCCCAGATTGTTTGGTTGCCGTCAAACGAAGATGAAAGTACTGTTGACCGCAACGCCTGGTTTATGTTTTCAGCGGCTAGTTTAACCGATATTTTCCGAATGGCTTTGTTTTTACCTTTCAGCTCAAATGTCAGGTGATCCCCGGGTTTAAGGATTTGAGATCCGGAATGAGTTTCTGCAATTTCATCAGTCAAATCAGGTCTGAGTAAAGCTTTACACGTTTTCTCTAACAAAGGTTTGGCTTCTGAAAGCACTTTGGTTGAAAAGCTCTCCACTTCCGTGCCTTCGGCATAGGTTCGATAGTTGATGTTATAATAGATGTTTGGCCTGCGCTTATCACCATCAATTTCAACAGCATCACACTCGTAGGTGATCTTGCAATATTCCGCATAAAGTAATGGCAGATAAAGATTATGGCCAAGCCGTTCTTGGTATACAGTTTCGGGAGATACTGAAGCGCTAAGCGGTTTTTCGGTCAGTACACCACCGCTAAGGATTTTTGTCACACTATCAGAAATTACCGGTTCTTCCCCGTTGTCGATATATATTCGCAAGATACCTGCCGAAGCTCCCTTGCCTCCAAAGGTCATCCAAAACCGGACTATACTACCAGGACCTTCACTGTCAAATAGTACAAATTCGCGTCTGCCTTGAATGGTATCTTCCCGGATAAATTGAGTAAAATCCTGGTTTGCAAACCATCCGTTTTTTTCCGGTGATACGCTTTTTCTGTCATAGCTGCTATATTGTTTTATGGTGTAAGCAGGTTCCGGAAAATAGGTAATCGCTTCCCGGTCGGTCATCTCTTCCAATAATGTTTCCAGTGTAACTCTCTCGTTGGTGCAGGAAAACAGAATAGCAAGAATGAAAAATGATGAGATGGTAAAAAGCACGTTATTTTTCATAATAATCAGGATTTATTCACTTCTTTCATGTGATGGGGCTGAACCTTTTGAGCCAGCCTCAATGCTTAAAATTGTTTACTGATTTACAAAAAATACAGTTCTGCTTATTCCTCCAGGATCAATTCTATGACAGGAATTTCGACCGGTGGTTTGTTGACCGGGAGGCTCAGGTTGATGTCATTCTCTGAAAGTTCATTCCTGGCCCAGTGCCCCCGGGGTGCGGAAATCTTGATTTCCGAAGCATCATGAAGAAACTGTGCGTACTTGATTTTCCCCTTGTATCCTTTCAACGTGAAATTCTGTAATGGATAGTCAAGCAGATGAATGTATAATCTGTTGGTTTTTGGATTGTATGTAAGGAGGCTATGATCGGGTACACTAAACGATTCCGGTGCCTCGGTGCAGCCATAAATGGAACGGTTGTTATATTTCATCCAGTCGCCCATGGAACTCAGGGCATTTTCTGCCCTGTAATCGATGGTTCCCCGTCCGGTTGGCCCTACATTGAGTAAAAGATTTCCTCCTTTACTCACAGATTCGATCAACAGTACAAGCAATTGTTTTGTGTCTTTCCAGGTGTGTTCATCGCGGTAATACCCCCATGAACCGGAAAAAGTCTGACAGGTTTCCCATGGGATTTTCTTGCCTTCGTAGGTTGGCCATTCCGGCATTTTAAACTGCTCGGGGGTAGTGAAATCCCACCCACCGGCATACTCCTTCAGATCGGCACGGTCATTGACAATGATTTCAGGTTGTAACTCCCTGACCATCTTCATGAGGTCAATGGATCCCCAGTCATCACGGCCTTTACCAAACTTCCCCGGGAAGGAATAGTCGAGCCACAAAATGTCTATTTTTCCATAATTGGTCAGGATCTCACGAACCTGGTTTTTCAAATATTCCCTGTACACACTCATCTCCCGGTCTTTGTTGAGCTCATCATACTCTTCCTGGGTACTGGCACTTTGCGGATGCACCCTGTCTATTGTATATTCCGGATGGTGCCAGTCGATCAGAGAGTAGTAAAACCCGATTTTTAAACCTTCGGCCCTGAAAGCATCGACCCACTCTTTTAGTGCGTCTTTTCCATATGGAGTATTGGTGGCTTTATAATCTGTAAACTTTGAATCAAACAGTGTAAATCCTTCATGGTGTTTTGATGTGATCACCGCATATTTCATTCCTGCATTTTTAGCCATCTTTGCCCATTCCGTTGGATTGTAGAGATCAGGATTGAAATTATCAAAGTATTTCTGGTATTCATCGTCCGGGATCCGTTCATATTTTTTTACCCATTCATGCCGGCCCGCTAAAGCATAGGAGCCCCAATGGATAAACATACCAAAGCGATCGTGTTGCCACCATTCCAGCCGGTTCGTTTTTTCCTCTTCAGTTTCATCCCAGATTTTTTTCTGAGCTAATGATGATTGAGAGATTAAAACTGCTAAAAGGATTGTGATTAGTTTTTTCATAATTGCTATTTTTTAAATTTCAAATCAGATTTCAATAGATTGAGTTATATAAGGTTACCCGACCAGAGCTCCGAAAGAAAAACCTTATAGGGTATTATTTTTATGGGTCCATAGAGTCTTTCTTCGCGCTCATTACATACTACATATGATTTCCCGGGAGAAAACTCCTTGTCAAAAGCAAGAATGGATCTCAGGTCCTTCTTTTCCACCCTGGAGGTACCTTTAACCTCAATGGCAACCTCGGCATCTCCAAGAATGAAATCTACTTCAGCCCCGGCTTTTGTTCTCCTTTTGCCAGTAATTGCTCACGCAATAATGCGGGACGTTTCGAAAACTCAAGAAATAAATCAGTTTTAAGGAAATCATAAACCAGGCTATTCGGAAATTTCTGTTTTAGGAGTGTTGATTTTCCCGATTTCCTGGGTCCCCATAAAAATGCAGATTGTCCTGTTGGCAGATCAAGATCAAGTATCCTGTTAATATATTCCATTTTTGCGTTCTCTGGCGAATAAGTTTAACTATTTCGTAAATATATGCAAATAAGTTACAACTTATTTCCCGGCCCAGCCGGGAATCACTCCCAGGTCGATATCCAACACACTGTTTCCCAGGAGCCAGGTGACCAGTACTACCACAAGAATGCCGATCATGTTTAAGGCAAATCCGGTGCGTACCATGGTGGATATCTGAATCCGGTTGGTACCGAAAACAATGGCATTGGGTGGAGTGGCAGTGGGCAGCATGAATGCCAGGGAGGAGGCCAGGGTAGCTGGTATCATCAGAAGGAGTGGGCTGTTTCCGCTGCTGATGGCCAGGCTGGCAAAGACCGGGAGAAGCATCTGGGTGGAGGCCACATTGGAGGTGAGTTCTGTCAGGAATGACATGAGGGCGACCACCGCCAGAAGGATCATGTAGGGATGGACACCCTTTGTCCAGAGCAGTTGCTCTCCAAACCAGATTGCCAGGCCCGATGACTGGAATCCCAGGGCAAGGGCAAATCCACCCCCGAATAGCAGTACGATGTTCCATGGGAGCTTCTGTGCTGTTTTCCAATCCATGATCCTTTCACCCCTTCGGCTGCCGGAGGGTACAATGAATAGAATGATGGAGATGAAAATGGCCACCGTGCCATCGTTAATAAAGGCGGGAGCTTTGAAGATCTTTGCCCATCCTGGAATAGAGAAGCCGTTGAAAGCAATGCCAGTCCGGGTGATCCACAGTAATGCCAGGATCAGGAAAAGTACAAAAACGATTCGTTCTTCCTGACTGGCTTTCCCCAGTTTAATGTATGCCTTTCTGAAGTGCTCCTTGTCCAGGTGTTCCCATTTCTTCCTTGGCCTGAAAATTAAATAGATAACCATCCAGACAACCCCAAGCATCACCACTGAGATGGGGAGTGCAAAAACCATCCAGCTGGTAAATGAAATCTCAGGGGCACCGGGATAGAGCAGGGTGAGGATCCTTGGACAGACCAGGTTGGTGGGAGATCCTACCAGCGTTGACATGCCACCAATGGAAGCACTGTATGCAATGGCCAGGAAAAGACCTGTTGCATACCTGGTCATGGATTTGCCGGAAAGGTTTTCTTCCAGGCTCATAACAACACTAATAACGATGGGAATCATCATCATGGTAGTGGCCGTGTTTGAGATCCACATGGAAAGAAAGGCCGAGGTGATCATAAAACCCACCAGGATCCGTCCGGGACTCACCCCGATAAAAACCAGGAGTTTCAATGCAATCCGCTTGTGAAGGTTCCACTTCTCCATGGCCAGGGCCATCATGAAGCCACCATGTTCGAGCAAACCCGGTGAAACAGATTCAATCTGCTCCGCTGTCAGTGCCGCATCATTGAAGTCAACACCCCTGAAACCATTCAGTTGCAGATCGGTCAAACCAGGAGCAATTACCGGCAGCTTATCCCGGCTTCCCTCCCCGGACCAGTATATTTCATTAATATCAGCCAGGCTGTAGATAAAACCATTCCTGATCCCCATCCGGATCACTTTCCGCGAGGTATAATGAATTCCCTCTATGATAATATTGTGCTGGTCCAATGTAGCCTTCTTTTTGTGGTTATGACCCCTGAGACTCTATTTAGGTTGCAGGGGATATCCAGGATAAACTTAGTAAAGAAAAATCGTTTTAAGGCTTTGCAGACTTTCCTCCGTATGTATAATCGTAATAAGCGGCAAGAAATCTTACACCGAAGGTGGAATCCTTGCTATTAAAAAAATTATTAGTTTAGAGGTCATGCAACGGAAATTCATCGGTTTCTTCCTCGGAATCACTGCCTTTCTTGGGATACTGCTC
>Ga0255379_10212_pt1 | contig 10944 bp, 9 predicted proteins | sample ANMaggSeSYBR01I3_FD_182105 | JGI IMG/M metagenome (GOLD analysis project Ga0255379, IMG submission 182105) | Sediment cell enrichment communities from methane seep in Santa Monica Basin, California, United Staets - ANME aggregate JGI... | ecosystem: Environmental > Aquatic > Marine > Cold seeps >... | reverse complement strand
TAATAAATTTTGCCTTTGGCATCCAATGTCACTCCGTCCCTTTCCCAAAGACAAGGCACGGTTCGCGGTTTGTTTTCAACCAGCATGTCCCGCAAGGATACATAGTACAGTTTTCTTTCCCAGTCCTGTTCATAGGTCATCGCCAATTTTTCCAAAAACTGCGCCGCACAGTGACGCTGTGTCTCATTCAGTGTATATCCACCAGTACAATCGAAATTGTAAAGACGGTCAACCCGTGTTGCCACTCTGAATTTTATATACAACCCCCGCGCTTTGGCAAAATTCCAGATCCGATTGAGCTCATCAACGTTTTGTCTCATAATCGTGCAACACAAGGCCAATGAAATCGCCGGCATCTTCTGAAGTCGTTCGATCGTTTCCTGCATGCGCACAAATGCTTTGGGCACACCACGCACTTGGTCATGCACGTCTCCGATGCCGTCAATTGAAATCATCACGCTCAGCGTTTTTCTGTGCTGTTGACAGACCTGCGCCAATGCCTTGATACTGTTTTCAACTTTTTCCGGTTGCAAACCATTGCTAATAATACTCAAACCCTTTAATTTTGGCAGCTTACGGATCATGACCTGTCCCAACTGGGCCAGATCATTGCGCAATGTCGGCTCCCCCCCGCTCAAGCCAACAGAGCGGACTTTTTTAAATAAAGGATCGGAAAGAATTCCAGCTATGGCCTCGGTTGCCAAATCCGTTACATTTTCCTCTTTCCAAACGTTGCACATAACACAGCGCGAATTGCATCGGTCTGTGACCGGAAAGTTAATAACATTGGGATAAAGCGCACCAAATACTCTTTGAATGCGATAACGCGAAATTTGACGCCCCCACTGGTAAAGGGCTTTCAAAGCATCACCTGTTTTAGATCCACGAAACAATCGTATAAAATTCATTGTACAATTTCCTTTTTGCTTATCAATGCTCTGACTTGCTGCCAATCCTCCCGGGAAAAGGCCTTCATCAAAACAATCAGCACTCCGTAAACTGCAACCCCAATCGCAATGACCAGCCACAATGATATCATCGGGCGAAGCACATAGACAATCCCTCCCATGATTCCACTTGCCAGCATCACCTTCACAATCACTCCCCGGCTTTTACCTATCGGCCAAAGCGACCGGGCAAAGACGATAAAACAAACAGTCAAGACAACAGCGCTCACCACACTGGCCCAGGCAGCCCCTTGAACACCGGCCATAGGAATCCACAGGCTGTTGAGCAGAACATTTAATCCGGCTGTGATGGCAACCACGATTAATCTTTTGGTCTGTCCGCCCGTTGCCGTCAATGCCATCCCTACAATAAAACCGATGAACCGAAAAGGAATCATCATGCTCAAAATCCGAAAGATATCTCCCGAATCAGCATATTTACTTCCATAGATTGCCACGATTAAGCCGTCGGCCAACAAAACCGCCCCAACTGATAAAGGCACCGATAGTATAATTATAAACCCAAGACTTTTTTCAAGCATACGATGTATTTCTGTTTTGGATTGTGCATAAATCCGGCTAATGGTCGGAAAAAGTGCACTGACAATCAAGAGCGGAAAGGCCTCAAGCAACTGATTGATTTTCATTGCTGATTGATACAATCCCACCGAGTGCTCGCCCCGCATCACTGAAAGCATCAAAATATCCGTGTGAAAATAGATGATATCACTAATAAAATATAATCCAAATGGAATGGCCAGGATAAAAATCCTACGCATCTCACGCCACTTAATGGACACGAATTTGATCTCAATTTTACTAAATAAAATACTCGTGGCGATCGGCAGCGTTATCAATCCACCGAAAACATATCCGGATATTAATCCCGCTGGTGAACGAACACCCATTAGCAACATAACCCCGATAATCAAAAAAACCAGGATCATATAGATCATCATAACATAAGACACATAGTTCATTTTTTCATGTCCGCCAAAAAACGCGGTCACAAATTCTACCAACAAACGCAAAACCGCCGCCGCACCACCAATATACAGCGCCAGGCGCACATGCCCGGGATAAAATATGTGACTCATCCCGACCAATACGATCATCCCCACCGCTGAAATGATTAGTTTTAAAACCAATCCATGCACAAAAAGTGTCGAAACTTGTGATCGTTGCTTGGCAATCTCATGGGTGGTTAAAAAAGTCGTCCCAAAATCCGCGACCACCCGAAAAATACCACTAATCGTTATTGCCAAGGCATAGACGCCAAATGTCTCCACCGCCAGAACGCGGGCAATAACAATGGTCAGAAACATAAGTAAAAAACCGCGAATGCACCGATCCAATATTAAAAAGAGAGAATTTTTTGCAACCAAGGCAAGGCGACTCACTTTCGAGAGCCTTGTAAAGAGTCGCTGTTTATTTTACGATGAACAATAATCATGGACGGTAGAATCCCAAAAAGGGTATAAAAAAGAAACGGCACACGTGTATTTGCCACCATATCCGTCCCCCATATGATAACCGCCAAAATACCAAAAATATTTGCCACCAAGCACTTCACAATTACTTTATCCTGAACTTCACGAATCATCCGGCTTCCATGATATCCATAAGTTATCAGCATGAACCAAAAAAGCAAAAATGCCGCCAATCCCAACAGCCCCATTTTAAGCCACAGATGTAAATAGGTATTATGAACAATATTAGGATTAATGCCCTGACCGCCAAAGCGACTGGTTTTAACCCGCCTAAACCCATGACCAAAACCACCGCCGAATAAAGGTTTTTCTTTGATAGCTAAAAAAGCATCATACATATCATACAGATGAAAATAATTAGTATCAGTACGGGTACTGACAAATGATGCCAGGCGCCCGCGAACACTTTCCGCCTTCTCACCTCCTAAACCGCTAAACACCCAAAAGAACATTCCTGCCAAAATTAAGAACATGGCAATAAAAAATTTTATTTTTTGTCTGAGTTGAAAAGTAAAAAAAACAAGGACCAGCGAAATGCCAAACTGTACCCATGCATTCCTGCGCAAAGAAAAAATCACACTAAACATCATCGGTAGACAGGCAATTAATTTTACCCAGGTCTGTAATAAAACCGGACGGCGGGAAAAAAATTCAGCAACAGCCAAAACACTTAAAACCGCAAACAACATGTTTTCCGCCGAATCCCAAAAAACCACTTGGGACTTCAACGTAGCATGTATCGGCCCTTTCCCCATCAAATACAGCAACACACCCTGGCAGGCTCGTAGAAAAGCTAAAATATAAATCCAATTAAGAAATCTCAGAATCCTTTTTCGTGTTGTCAAAATATTGGGAACCAATAAAATCATCAGCATGGCGAAAAAAAAAGACCGCCACTCGCCATAGCCGAAAGCCGATTTGAGTGTCGCACCGCCCATATACCCGCGAAAAGCGGAAAACACAACTAAAACTAAAAACAGAATAATCCCGCCCGTAAACGGTGGTAAATAAAATTTCCCCTTCCCCAGAATTTTTTTATTGATCAGAGAAATACTAAAAAAACAGATAACGATCAGCTCGGTCAAATGCAGATTAAAAATATCCATGCGGTAGAGTGTCCAGGCCCCAGCCATATCCGGATGCCAACCTTCACGAAAAAAAACCAGGCTTGCGACTAAAACAATTAATCCCAAATAGGGTTTGTACCAATAACTCAATACGGCAACACACAAAATGCCGAGAAATATAATATGTTCCATGGCCCTTATCCTTACCTATCCGAACTACCGCCGATTTCTTAGGGTGGCTTCCTTATACAGAATCAAAAAAACCGATGCCCCCAGGCTAAGAGCCAAGCCAAGTGCGATCAGCGCAATCGACCAAACCGGATCATATGCGGGTGTCCCATCAGCTTCAAGAAAGCTGGAAGGAAATACAATTTTCTCTTCATAAAGACTTTGAATTTCATTCAAATCAAGTTTTTGTATCCATAATTCATCACGTCGTTTTAAAAGAACGCTTTGCCCGTTGGCATCCAATGCCCAAAGCGCATCCTTATTTTTCCCCCGTTTTTCCAGAATAATAATCTCGTTTTCCATCTGTTCGATACGGTTATTTAATATCTCAATATCCTTTAAAAGCTTATTATTATATTTACTAAACTCATTTCCATGCTCTTTTAAAAGAAATACTTTAAACGTCTCTGCTTCTTGGGTTACATTTTTCTTATTGAATCCTTTAAATGTCGTCTTGATGACCGACGACGGCGAGAGCGAAACCACATGCTTAATCTTGTAAATAGAACTCAGGCGCTCTACCAATGACGAAGGATGCTCGATAAACTTAGGCAGCACCCCTTCGTTGGAGTAGCCGGCAATTTTCCCGACCCGAAAATAAGTATCCACTGTATATCGTTTAGGTCCCAAAATCACGCCCAGTGCGGTCAGCGACATAACGATTACAAAAATTTTAAAAATCGTTTTACGGTATTTCCAAAACACCTCAAGATAATCATTTAATTCCGCTTCATGTTCAATCATATTTTTCCAGGTATCCTTTCTAATAATTCACTCAGCGATTTTTCAAATACCACGCAATGGTCTCTTTCAACCCCTGCTCAAATTCCGTCTTAGACTCAAAATCAAATAGCGCTTTGGCCCGACTCGTATCCAAACAACGCCGCGGCTGGCCGTTTGGTTTGTCTTTGTCCCAGACAATCTTTCCTTCAAATCCCGTCAAACGGGCGATCAGGGTTACCAGATCTTTAATGGAGATCTCTCTGCCCGACCCCAAATTGACCGGCTGATCACCATCGTACTTCTGGGTTGCCAGCACAATTCCCCGTGCTGCATCCCCGGCATAAAGAAACTCGCGTGTCGGCGAACCATCTCCCCAGACAACAATTTCCTTTTCGCCTTTTTCCTTGGACTCAACACACTTTTTAATCAACGCAGGAATAACATGAGATGATTTTGGATCAAAATTATCCCTGGGACCGTACAGGTTAACCGGTAATAAGAAAATACTGTTAAATCCATACTGCTGCCGATAGGCCTGCGACTGGACCAAAAGCATTTTCTTGGCCAATCCATAAGGTGCATTGGTTTCTTCCGGATAGCCAATCCAAAGATCATCTTCTTTGAAAGGAACCGGTGTAAATTTGGGATACGCACAAATGGTACCGATTGCGGTAAACTTTTCGACCTGATACTGCCGTGCCATTTCCATCAATTGGACACCCATCATGAGGTTATCATAGAAATATTTTCCCGGATTTTCCAGATTTGCCCCAATACCGCCCACAACCGCGGCCAAATGGATCACAGTATGCGGTTTGACCTGTTCATACATCCGCTTAATGTCTTCTGCTTTGGTAAGATCAAAATCCTCTATTTTCGGAACAACTATTTGTTCGCAATTGTAATTAGAAAGCTCTTTTAGAAGATGAGAGCCTAAAAATCCCGCACCACCAGTGACAATCACTCGTTTTCCATTTAAATACTCCATATTGATACCTCCTACATATATATAAAAAAATATTTATATCAAAATTGTACAATTCTGTCAAAATAAATGGACCTGTTTTTCACTTTACCTGTCCGCGCCAATAATCCAATGTGTTTTCAAGGGTTTTTCGTAATTTCATTTTTGGTTTCCAGCCGGTCTCCCTGGCAACTTTCGCAATTGATCCAACTTTACGCTTTTTTTCATTGCGGATTTTGCTCTGCTGGACATTCACCTTAATCTTTAAAGACGAGAGCGCGATCAAGATCTCCAGCAACCGGCTCACGGTAATGCCTTTTCCGCTTCCCAGATTGTAAACCTCGCCTGGCTTGCCTGATTCGAGCAACGACCAATAGCCGGCAACAATATCCCGCACATCCGAAAAATCCCGGATAACCTCAGTATTCCCCACTTGCATACTTGCTTGCCGGCCCTTCTCAATCATGGCAATCTGGTAAGAAAAATCAGCTGCCACAAACCCCCTGGCTTGCCTGGGTCCGATATGATTGAATGGCCGGGTACGGATGACTTGAAGTCCATAATTTTTAAAATATGCCCGTCCCATCAGGTCCTGACAGACTTTGGAAACCGCATAGGGTGTCTCAGGATTCAAGGGATGGGTTTCCCTGATGGTCATAACCGGAGGGTTAATACTGCCATATTCATCCGCACTGCCCACCACTAAAACCCGGGTGTGTTTATCCAACCGACGTGCGGCTTCAAGTACATGAAGATTGCCGAGCACATTCACCTGAAGGGTCTGATCCGGTGCCTGGCGCGAATGACTGGGACTGCTCTGACCGGCCAAATGAAAAATCCAGCGCGGGCGCACTTTTGCCACCAGCCGCGCAACTGCCTTGGCATCCGTAATATCCGCGCGATGGACCTTGGCGGCTTTTGCAGCCTGCAGGTTATCCAATCCCGCCCCCGGCAGTGCCGTACCGTGGACCTCGGCTTTTTTAGCCAAGGCATATTCAGCCAAATGGCTGCCCACAAATCCCTCCATGCCTGTGATCAATATTCTCATTGCATTCCTTCCCTTTGGGTTGATTCTCGGGAAACCTTCAACATGGAAACATTCATCTGTACGGCAAATATCCAACCGACAATAAACGTTAAAATATACTGTAACATATGAAACGTGAATCCCACGCCCAAAGCAACTTCTTTCTCCACACCAAAAGGCTTGAGTGCAAGAATCACCATAAATTCAAACACCCCCAACCCGCCGGGAGAAGAAGGTATCATGAGTCCAAAATTAAGAACCACAATTAAAAAAATCGCCGCCAAAAAAGGCAGATTCAAGCCAAGTGCGAGAAAGCAAAAATAGACCACCGTAATCCAGGTCAGCCATATGATAAGTCCGAGCACTAAAACCCTCATCAATTGCGGGAAGCTATCCAGAAGTTTCAGTCCGCCTAAAAATTTCCCGAATTGCTTGTGGATCCAAACACCGACCCCGCCGGGCAGACGTTCCAGGGGTTTTTCAATCCACTCAATCAGATGCCCGCCGAAACGGTGATTCAAAACCAGAACCAAAGCAAAAACCAATCCAAAACCCGCCAAAATCAACCCGGATAATTTAAGCCAACCTTCAAAGGGTATAAAAAACATCATAAGCACGAAATAAAATAATAGAGAAAAAAGGTCCACACCACGCTCAATCACAACCGTGGCCACAGATATCCCGGCCGGTAAATTTTCTTTCTTTCCCAACAGCCAGATACGGACTACCTCCCCGAGACGCAAGGGGAGAAGATTGTTGGCAAAATACCCTAAGGTCATAATGCGAAACAAGTTCCACATGTTGGTGGGATATTGATGGAGCAACTGGCGCCAAATTAAAACCCTCAAAAAATAAGTGACAAAAATCAGGATCCCGGCCAACGCCACCCAGAATAAATTAATATTGACAAAAGTATTGAGCAGCTTCCCGAAATCAATATTATGCAATGCCAATCCCACAAACACGAGACTAATGACAATCCCAATCGCAATCTTGAAATACTTTCCCAAAGAAGAACCTTGCTTACCTAATTTTTCTGAATTCATTTTATATCGCTCCAGTCCAAACAAATCACACGATTGCTAAATCGTCCTAAGCACTTATTTTTTAATAAAAACCGGTACTGTCTCCACGCGTCCAAGCCCGCTTTGACGATACCCTTTCCTACTATCCTACCTTCACTGATGGTGCGTTTTTTTATTTAAAAATAAGTGCTTAGGACGACTCAATTCATTACTGTGTTTTTTTCTAAAAGCGTAAAATTTTATTCAAACATTTCCCTTCGTTGTGTGCATGCGTAAATCAGTGCCTGCCCCAAATTCCAGAGTGGATTTTCCCGAAGAACTTGCTGCGCCTTTTCCGTCTTGAGACCGCTATTAAGCGGCCTGGGAGCACGCTGTCCCAATTCCGAGGTAGCTACCATGCGCACACAATTAGGGTCCTGTCCCAGCCCCGAAACAATCTGCCTGGCCCAAGCTGCCTTGCTCACCCGGGACAGACCCGCCAAATGATAAATCCCTGTGCATTGACGCTCAATCAACTCTCCCAAAGCGGCGGCCAAATTCCCCGCCTCAATCGGATTGCCCAGCTGATCATCCGGCACTGTAATGGGTTCGCCTTTGTCCAACCGTTGGCTGATTTGCATAAAAAAATTCATAGAACCGGGTAAATAAGAAAAAATAAACATAGGCCGGATAATCAAATGATTAGCAACCGTATTTCGCACAATCATCTCGCCTTGCAATTTTGTCTTACCATAGACCGAGAGCGGATAGGGTTTATCCTCCTCAGCGTATGGCCCCTCCACACCATCAAAAACATAATCCGTGGAAAAATAAGCCATGCCGGCATTCATTGCTTTGCAGACATTGGCCACGTTTTCCGTGCCCTTCACATTAATCCGCTCAGCTGCCTCAGGGAGTTCTTCACAGCGATCCACGTGAGTCATTGCTGCGGTCAAAATAACATAGTCCGGCCGGACCTCTTTTAAGTGCTGTTCAACTGCATTGAGATCACATATATCCACTTGCTGCAAACCATCCATGCCTTGCAAAGCCGTCCCAATAACCTCATGCCGCGCTGAAAGTTTGCGGAGTAAAAACGTTCCCACCTGACCCTCTGCACCCATAACAACAATTTTCATAAATAATTAACCCTGCCAGGTTTTCCAGGGACTATTCCCTTTTTCCCACATTGTATTGAGCCGTTCAACATCTTTGAATGTATCCATGCATGCCCAAAATCCTTCATGCTGATAAACCGCCAACTGTTTTTCTTCAGCCAATTGGCGCAAAGGCGCTTCTTCCAGCACGGTATCATCCTCAAGATAATCAAAAATACGTTTATCAAAAACAAAGAATCCGCCATTGATCAGGCCTGCCAAAAAAGGTTTTTCCTTAAAAGAGCTCACCAATCCATCTTCAGACTCGAGTACGCCAAATGGCGAAGAGGGATGGACCCCGGTCAGCGTCGCAATTTTACCATGGTGTTTATGAAATGAGACCAAGGCACCAATATCCACATCCGAAACACCGTCACCATAGGTGACTAAAAATGTGTCCTCTTGAATATATTTTTCCATCCGCTTGATACGCCCTCCGGTCGGTATTTTCAGACCTGTATCAGCAAAGGTGACACGCCAGTCTTCGGGGGGATGATCAAAATGGATGATTTTTTCCTGCTTGGCCTTTAAATCCAGAGTGAAATCATTGCTCATCCAATCAAAATTCATAAAATACTCTTTGATCATGCTGCCCTTGTACCCCAATGCCAGTGCAAAATCAGTCATGCCATAGCGGGCATAGTGCTTCATGATATGCCAAAGAATCGGCATACCGCCAATCTCGACCAGCGGTTTGGGCTTGTATTCCGTCTCCTCACGCAGCCGCGTACCGGTTCCACCGCATAAAATAATGGTTTTCATCAATCCCCCCCCTGTGCGGGTTATTTAATTTTCAATGGTAGTAGCAACAATCAACTATCCTCTGCCTATTTTTGCCTTTTATAAAAATAAAACCGTCCATCGGCCCGTTTTCTCAGCGATAGTGACCTCAAGCCCAAGGGCGAACACTAATTCTGTACCTATGAATAAATATAATATTTGGGGATTAATTACAATCTAGCAATCAGCATAATGTAGTATCCGACAAACACTGTTAAAACTGAAATTATTGAATGAACTATATACATCAAATATTCTGTCTTTAAATTTTTATAACTGATTTTTACAAATAAATATGCAATAAGCAACCGGGACATCACTGTAAGCAAAATAAACAGTAATGTCTTTGTTGGAATATAGAAGAAAAACAATCCAAGCGCACCTGTTAAAAAATGAAAATATTCCCAAACATTTGTGAATAATCGATTGCCAAAGTCAAATATTAATGTCGCTCCCAAGGGAATTAGTACTGTAAGAAGTAAATGAATGACATTTATTTTAATTTTATTTTGATTATTCATCAAATTCATCCTCTGCGCTTTCTTTTTACTATTTCGCCCTCAACGGCAATAATAACCTATCTTTCATTGTAGATGGATCATCAGGGCTATTACCCCATAAGTAATATGGAACCAAATCCAAAACAAGATGCCCAAACCAATTATCCTTGGGAGAACCAAAATTATATGTTCCCATATTAAGCGAATCTGCAACTAATTTACCATCTTTATACACACCTTCCATTTCTCCATCTAGAGAGCTATATTTTAAATTATTTGCATTACTTATTCCTTGAGTATGATATATTTTTAATTCTCCCGGAAATTCAATCCAGTCTTCCGGGATGTCTCCTTCATATTCCGGAACATCATTATTTTCATTTCTATTATAATGCGCATTTCGCGCATCCTTCAAAATAATTTCGTCCATTATTGCAAGCACTATTTCATTCACTGGTTCAGTAACTGTTTTTAAGTTTCTCGGATCAATGATTGTTTTTGCGATGCCTGTTAAAATATCTGTTGCAGAAATATCAATATTATATTTTCCGAGTATTTCTTCTATGGTTTCGGCTAACGTTTTCTCGATATCATCAAAATCATCCTTCCCATCTTCTTCTGATTTCTTTGGTTTTTCTCGTTTTTTTTCTTTTTTAGCCGGGTAATCCATTTCCTCTGGTTTTGTTCTGGCTGGCTGGGCTTTTTTTCCTCTCGGCCTTGGCCATTTAGATTCAGCGCTAATCGCACCGGTTCCTTTGTCCGCCCCCAGTCGCTTGAAGGGGCCACGCTCCATCATTTTGAAATAGGGTATTTTTTCTCTTACAGATATGGAGAGCTGCTTATTTTTATTAGTAAATATTCCAAATGCCGATAAGGTGTAAAAAAATTGTTCAAAATCAAGCACACTCTGCCTTGGATCATTTAAAGGCCCGGAGGAAAAATCACCCCCGCCTTTACCACCATAAACAGGCCCCGCGATTCTTTCTTGATAGATATAATTTACTTTTCTATCAAAATCAAATATAAAGTTAATGACTACATCCGGCTTGATGCCGGC
>Ga0255379_10174_pt1 | contig 10966 bp, 8 predicted proteins | sample ANMaggSeSYBR01I3_FD_182105 | JGI IMG/M metagenome (GOLD analysis project Ga0255379, IMG submission 182105) | Sediment cell enrichment communities from methane seep in Santa Monica Basin, California, United Staets - ANME aggregate JGI... | ecosystem: Environmental > Aquatic > Marine > Cold seeps >... | reverse complement strand
CCTCAATGGACCGGATTTAGACGCCGCCGCGAAGGACAACCAACCTTACGCCATGTTGATTGAGGTCAGCGGCCGAGAAATGCAATCCGACTTTGAGCCGGTCTTGGAAAGGCAAATCGAAACGATATTCAATGACGCAGATGGCATCATGCATCGGGGACAACGCTCGATGGTTACCCTGCGCATTGCCCAGAAGGCCATTGATAAAGGTCTGAGATTACACCATTTAGGAGAGGTACTGCACGCTCGCCTGCACAACGATTTTGGCAATATCCTCAGCCGCGTTCAGATCTCAATTTCCACCGAACCGGCTGAAATCCAGTCCATCCAGGAGAAAGCCCAAGCTATCTATGATAAGCGTGATAAACGCCTGGGAAGCCTGAAAGATGAGGACGTGGACACTTTTTATACTTGCAACCTTTGCCAGACAATTGCCGCCGGGCACCTGTGCATCATTAGCCCGGAACACCCTGGAGCATGTGGCGCAGTAGACTGGATGGATGCCCGCGCCGCAGTCAGTATTCAACCTGTCGGCTCCAACAAAGCAGTCAAAAAAGAAGGTCTGCTGGATGCCCAGATAGGCCAATGGGAAAGCGTCAACCAGATCGCGCGGCAGGAATCAGGCGGGGCAATCTCGGCCTACAGTCTTTACAGTCTCCTGCAAGACCCCGGCTCGGCCTGCGGTGATTTCGAGTGTATAACCGCCATGCTCCCGCTCTCTAATGGCGTCATGGTGATTGAACACACCTACGAGGGCATGACCCCCAGCGGCATGGATTGGGCCATGTTATATGAAATGGTCGGAGCGGGCGTGCCCACCCCTGGTTTCTTAGGTCACAGTAAACGCGCTTTGGGTACCCATAAATTCATCTCGGCCGAAGGGGGCTGGCGGCGGATTGTATGGATGAATTATGCCCTGCGAGAGGAACTGAGGTCAGAGTTAGAAGCCCTCGCCGCCGAAGCAGGAGTACCCGGTTTTGTGGACATGATCGCCACTGAGCAAAACGCTGTAAGCGAGGAAGAAATCCTGCTCTATCTGGAAGCGGCAGTCCATCCCGTTTTGATGATGGAGCCAATGATGTAGGGTGAAGAAACAGGAAATCAGGAGATAATCCATTGGAGTAAAGATATGGCAAAAATTATTTATGGGAATCGTATTGGGAAAACCGGCAAGCTCAGAACCGGTTGTTCTGCTACGATCTTTGATCCGTCAAGGGAGAAGATACTGCTTACCCGCCGCACCGATAACGACCTCTGGTGTTTACCAGGAGGCGGATTAGATCCGGGTGAGAGTGTCACTGAAGCTTGTAAACGTGAGGTTTGGGAAGAAACCGGGTTGCACGTCAAAGTCGGTAAGCTGACCGGTGTCTATAGCAACCCTCATCAGGTGCTTGAATATGCGGATGGAAATCGATACCATACCATTGCTCTGAATTTTGATGCGGAGGTAGTTAGCGGAGAAATGACGATCAGTGATGAAACCAAAGAAATTGGTTATTTCTCCATTGAGGAGATTCATGAAATTGATTTAATGAGCCACCATCAAGAGCGCATCGCAGATTCCCTGGAGAATAATATAGTGCCCTTAATTCGATGAGTATATTGATGCAAAGCACTACCTGCCACACTAACTCCCTCAACTGACAACTAGACAGCTTGCCAAAATCAGGGGTAAGGGTTTAAGATAAGGTATGCCCAGCCGCGCCTTAAAGGTACTCTCCATCAGCGATCGGATCGATTCTCAATTACTTGAGAAAGACACCTATGAAGAATTTAAGGATATCGATCTGATCTTGTCCTGCGGAGATCTGCCCTATTACCATATCGAAAAATTATTTCACCTCTATGAGGTTCCAATCCTTTTTGTGAGGGGGAACCACGATCCCCGGGTAGAATACGGCAAGAGCGGACCCCTTTACGGTCCCCGGGGGGCAATTGACCTGCACAACCGAGTTGTAGTGTTGAATGAGTTGATATTTGTCGGTTTTGAAGGATCATTGCCTTATAAGGAAGGTCCCTTCCTTTATTCCCAGAATGAAATGTGGCATTACGTCCTTGGCATGGTCCCCAGGCTGCTGTGGAAAAAGCTGGTCTATGGGCGTTATGTCGATGTGGTGATCACCCACAGCCCTCCCTTTGGAATTCATGATAAAGATAGCAACATCCACGGAGGTTTCAAAGCCTTCCGCTGGTTGATTAAAACCTTTCAACCAGCCTACTTCTTTCACGGACATATTCATGTCTACAGGGAAGATGAGAAGGTAGAAACTGTAGTAGGACAAACTAAGGTCATCAATACCTACGGACACCGCAAAAGCATAATCCGTCCTGGCCAGCGTCACCACGTTCCCAGAGAAAAACCCTACATCCCCTCTCTGGCTAATACAGCTGAGGATTTCAGGGATGCCCGCCGCCGGGCGGCTCTGGAGAATATCTGGGGCACACTGACCGGCTCCTCAAAACATTTAATCCAGTTCCAGCAGGTAGAAGACCAGCTCCGGTATGAACAATCCCAGAAGCTGGGACTGGTGGATATTCCCCTCGATTCAATTGTGGGCAGTGTCAGCCGGCCGAGAGACTTTACCCGCAAGTTCTTCCCCCGTGAAGCAGTTGACCCGGGACGTTGGCAAAGAGTGAAGCTGAAAATGGATCAGCAAATCAGCCCCATAGATGTCTATCAAATCGACCAGGTCTATTTTGTCCTTGATGGTAATCACAGAGTGTCGGTCGCAAGACAGCGCGGTATGACTCAAATACCGGCTTATGTTACAAAGATTGAAAGCACAGTTCCTCTAACCCCTGATGACGATTTCGAGGATGTAATCATCAAACACCGACAGGTCCGCTTCCGCAAGGAAACGGGGATGAATGTGCAGCGGCCGGACCTGGAATTTGCCACCAGTATCCCTGGCGCCTACCGGCAGCTTCGGGAGCAGATCAGCAAACATCAGATCAACCTCGAAATCTGGCATCATTATCCTTATTCTTTTCAAGAAGCCACAGAAAACTGGGTGGAAGAGGTTTACCTGCCAGTGCTGCAGACCGTCTCGCAGTCAGGCTTGTTGCGGGATTTTCCGGAGCGCACTCCAACAGATCTCTATCTCTGGCTGACCCAATATCAACAAGAACTCAGCCGCAAGTACGGTTGGGAAATTAAACCTTCCGCGGCTGTGGACAGCTTTGCAGCAGCCTACGGCAATCGCCTGGTTCACCGCTGGAGGAGGACAAAGAAGTATCTCTTTCCCCAGGGTGCTGTCCAGCCGCTCGGTATTGGGGATTGGCGCAGAGTCCATCTTATGCCTAGAAAGGAAGGCCAAATCTTTTCAGCTGTCCTGGTTGCGCTTAACGGAGAAGATAGCGGCTGGAAAGCCTTGGAGCAGGCTTTCACCATTGCGGAAATTGAAGGCAGCAGCATTGCAACGTTACACGTCAGCAGGGATGCTTCGATCCACCAGGAGATTAAGTCGGAGTTTCGAAAAAGAAACCTGGAGCAAAACCTGAGCGCAAAACTGTATATAGAAGAGGGAGAGGTGCTGGATACCCTCACCAAGCGAGCTCTCTGGAATGATCTGCTGATTTTCAGTCTGGAGCACCCTCCCGATGACCGGCTGGCTGCCAGGTTACGATCAGGCATCCGCTACCTGGTGCAGAGCTGTCCCCGCCCCCTGCTGGCTGTGCCAGCTACTTCAGATATGAAACACGGACTGCTAGCCTATGACGGCAGTCCCAAAGCCACCGAAGCCCTTTACCTGGCGGCTTACCTGGCGGAAAAATGGGGGGTCCAGCTGACAGTTGTAACGGCTCCGGAGGACAGCGCTGCCCGGACTAATCCTCTCGACAAGGCCCGGGAATACCTGGACGCCCGAAAAATTGAGGCAAGTTTTATCCGTGAAATTGGATCTCCAGGCGAGGTCATTCTTGAGAACAAGAATTCCCATGGCTGTGATTTCCTAATCGTGGGTGGCTACGGTTACCAGCCAGTGATGGAAGTGCTGTTCGGGAGCACCCTGGATACACTGCTGCGCCGGTCGGATGTTCCGATCTTGATCTGTCATTGATGGACAACCACCAATATGAAGCGATTAAAATCGCTGCTAGGGTCCTTCGCCTTCGCTCAGGACGGGCGTCGACCTTCGTCGACGCTGAAATTCTCTAGAAACCTACTAAATATACAAACCATTCAGCGTCCCTGAAGAGAAGGTTTATCCCGTAAAAGTAACCGAAACTCCAAAACACGCTGCGCAATCTCCCCTCTATGAAGTAATTCATAGAGGCGCAGATAGTAGAGATAAAAACACAGGGCTGCCTTTTCAGACAGCCCTGTTTAATCTTCTTCAATTTTCCCAAATCAGGTTATTCAATTACCCCTGTTTCAATTCTCAACTGATAGATGTCTTCCAATTTGTATAGATCCTGCATCAATTCAAAGAAACCGTGCCAGTGTGACCAATCTGCTCCAGCCATCATGGCGCCCTGGCGTGCTCGACGGCCTTCATGGTGCCAGAGGTAATAATAAATAATTTGGAACTCATCTTTCCAGGGGTTTTCCTTCAGAAGCCCCAATTCAGCAAGTTCTGCCCGCATTTCTTCAGCTTTGGCAAAATAAACATCATTATATAAATTTACTGCCTTATCGCCAGAAACGAAGAAAGATTCTGCCAAGGTAGTTGAATGGCATTCCGTACAGACTTGCGTCATTAGTTCCCGCCCGGTTTCACCATCGCCATAATAGGTACCCATGACATCAGGATCAGTTCGAGGCTTTGAAACTTTCGCCCACAGGTTCCAGTACAATCGTTCCGAAATATTGTGGGTAACTTCAAGATCGCCAATACCGCTCATATGGCAAGTTGCACAGGTGGGTGCTGTGTAATCACCTGGCTCCCATTCTCCGGGTGGTCTATCCCAGACCCAGTTTTCACCATCTGAATGGTAAATTTGACCATGTTTACTTGCTTCGTAAATTTCTATGTCTGGGTGATCAGGACCTAGATGGCAGCTAGCACAAGCTTCTGGCCTTCGAGCATCAGCAATAGAAAAGCTATGGCGGGTATGGCATACTGAACAGTTGCCTACATCACCGTCGGGATATAAGTTGCCTACTCCAGAACTTGGATAAGTGTCTGCTGTTGGGTGTCCAGTATCATCAACAACGATTTCATTTCCATGACATTGGTAGCATCCTGTTTCAGCCGATGCACCAGACAGTTCGGGATGATCTTGCCCCTCATGATGATACATCAAGGCTTGCATTGAATCACTGGCAGCAACCTGCAAATAAGCTCGTTCATGCCCGCTGGCATGGAATTGTTCAACTGCGTTTTCATGGCATTCAGCACACACAGCAGGCGGCACAAGCATTGACACACTCACCTTGATATCCTCATGTCCCTCAACGCCACTTAATGCCAGAGGGGAATCAGGATCTACTGTATGGCAGTCAAGGCAGCTAACAGCAACTTCAGCATGTGCGCTTTGGTCCCAAATTGCGACAATACCAGGCGTTTCTGTGGAATGGCATTCAATGCATGTTTTTGCTTCCTCTGTGAGTTCCTTAATTTCCGCTTGTTCCTCTTCAGAAAGCGCAGGGGGCTCGCTAGAGCAAGCAACAAGAACTGAAGAAACTAACAATAATACCGTGACCACCACTATCAATTTATTACTCTTCATTTTTCACCTCTTCAAATTTGACCTTGCTGGTTTTTGGTCTATCTTTCTGTCCTATATTTGGTTTCCAGTAAATATCTATTGAGATTCGAATGCCCAACTTCTTCATGGCAGGTGACACATTGGGCGTCAATTAACCCGGCAAAGTAATTGTCGTGTTCTTTTGTATCCTGGGTTGCGTTTTCCAGATTTCGGTGACAGGTGAGACAACCCGAGTCATAAACATAATCCTCTCGTTTTTCCCTCAGTGCTTGCCAATCATTGTTCATTTCATCAGTAAACACTGTAACCCAAATATCGTGCGTTCCAGATTTTGCTTTACCAATAAAATGGGTATAGACATTTTCATGTGATACATGGCAGTCTGTACAAGCACTCATGATTCCCCTGGGATTATTACCCCCATGAGTAGACGCTTTATAGGAAGCGACCATCGGTTCCATGGAATGACAGGTACCGCAAAAATCAGCTTTTGAAGAAATCTCAATGCCAGTTTCAAGAACCATCCAGGAAATAGTGGCTAACATGACCGCCGCAATTAGTCCTCCAATCAAATACAACCCTTTTCTTTTCTTATCCATTTTTCCCTCTGCTGTTAAATTAATCACCTGCGCACATTATGGAAAGTGTCTTAAATTGGCTCAGATTTATTGCTCGCAACCCCTGTTCTTTCGAGCAAACAGGTAATCACTCGCCTGATGATAAATCCCACAAAATAATTTCAAGATACTCTGATATTCTTGTTTTGCAATTTACTTGGTATTAGAGATTTACCAAATCTAATTTTTTTTAGCTGTTTTTGGTAATCTAAAGAGATATTCCTTTAGTATAACCGTTTTTCAAGACTGGAAGGAGAGTTCCTTGGACTCCTAATCTCAAGGGTGATTCTTCCCTTGTAAAATCATGATTTCGAAGAGTGTTGTGCCCTGCTCAACGGTTTTGTTATTTTTCAGATTAACGCTCATTTCTAGATCGGCATTAAAGCGAAAATAGTATGGGTTGCTGAACAATCGCAACAACGGTCGCTGCCAGGCAGGAAGGATCAATAGCAGGCTGATGGCCTCAATAACCTGCGGATTGCGAAGGGCGAGATGCACCGTCTCTTCATCTTTTTGCCAGTGGATATCCACTTCATTTGGGTACTTCCGTCCGCCAGAGTGCGGCACAAAATCGCGTGCATCCATACTGAGCGGCACCCCATCGCCTATTATAACTTCACTTCCTTTGGCCAACATAAATACTGGCTGGGGTTTGTAACCAAATTTTTTCGACGCGATTATCTCGGCGAAAATTAGCGTGTAATCGCCAAGGTGGGCGCGGCCCCAATACCAATGATCCGTGGTCTCGTTCAGGCCAATGTTCCCCCAATTATGGTCATGGTAACCGCCCCCCTTAACCTGGTGAACCTGATCGTCATAGGTTAAAGTACCTTCCGCCAATCCGTAGGGAACGGACGGCAGCCAGGCGAAGTAATGCTCAAGGTCCCTGAAATAAGCTTTGCCTGCGTCTGGCCGCCAGGGATTAACCGTACTGGTGAATGTCAGATCGGCAGCGAGATCATCTATCTCAACATGGAGCTGGTAGCGATGCAAGTCTCCCTGAACCCAACTGTCTCCGACCCGTACATCGCATGTTTCCTTTGCTGCCGAGAATTGAGCAACGGAGCTGGTGAAAAACTTGATTGTCTTTTCTCCATTGGGACGGGTGATGGTCATCGAGACCTGTGGTTTGGCTGGACCCTTCCATACCAGCATTGGCTTTGTGTAAAAGACAATCACAGCAGTGGAACCATCATCAAAATGGGCATCAAAGTACCACCACTCGAAGGACGGCGAGTCAACATTTGTACGCAGACCGTCTTCCCAGGGAGCGACTGTATCAGTGAGGCCGTCTAAGGCCATCCATTCAGGAGTAGGAGTAAGAACAATGTTTTTCATGTTTTTTCCCTTTTCCATCAGAAATTTTATCGAAAAAGCCCTGTTGAGATCTAATCTGCCCCCAGTCTTCCTACAGTTGTTATGTTACACCAACAATCTGAAGTTGTGAAGAAAGTGAGATGAAAAAGTTCCCAATTATCGTTGTATAATTAAAATATCACTGTATTTACCAAGAAGAAGCCAAAACCTCAGCTTGAAAAAAGGAAACTGGCATGAAAAAAGATCGATTTTTAATTGGAATTCTGGTAGGGATCGGGGTGTTGATTACTGCTGCCCTGGTTGTGTTTTTCATCAGGCAGGGTGATGGGCAAACCTATGTGGGAGAGAACACCCCGGATGGCGTAGTCCACAATTTTGTCCTGGCGCTGCAAAAAGATGACTTCCAAAAAGCTTATGGCTATCTGGCTGACGAGGAAGATAAACCGGCTTTTGGTGATTTCCGTTCTTTTTTTTTTCAACAGAATACAACGGTCCAAAAGATTACGGTATTCAAATCACTGGTTGGGATGAAGACCTGGATAATTCAGCCTGGGTTGATGTTACAACTGTCCAGATCAGCCCGGGTCCGTTTAGCGGTGTAAGCCGCAACAATTCAGTCGCCCACTTAGTCAAGAATGAAAAAGGTGAGTGGAAAATAACTAGTATGCCTTACCCATTTTGGGGCTGGGACTGGTATAACGATGCTTATCGTCCCTAGGGAGGACTGTTCCTTAAAGAGGAGATAATGAAGACCATTCGGCGATTGTATATTTATTTAGTAACCCTTATCAGCCTCGAAGTTGTAGTTTGGGCTCTAATCACCCTGGCACGCTCGATCTTTGCGGAGGGTTTTACCCTTGCGGCTGATTCATTAGCTGGCGGGCTGGCATTTATATTAGTCGGATTGCCAGTGTTTTTCTTCCATTGGTGGTTGGCTCAGCGCGATGCTCAGCAAGATGAAGATGAGGCATATTCAGGTGTGCGTACCTTTTTCCTTTATGCAGCCTGGATCGCTCTGGCCGTTCCTGTTGTGCACAGTGTGCTCTCAATCCTGATGCGTACCCTGGCTTTAATCCTCAACCTGGGAGAGATCGGGTTGGCATTCGGCACTGATCAGATTTGGTCAGATAACCTGATTGCTATTATTGTCAATGCAGTCCTGGCAGCCTATTTCCGGCGAGTTATAGTTCAGCATTGGCAAAACCCACAAGGAAAAAGCCTGCCGCTCATGCGCCGCATCAACCATTATTTCTGGATGCTTTATGGTTTATTGATGCTGTACGGCGGCGCAGTGCTGCTGCTGCTATTCATGACCGAGGATGTACTTGGCGGAGTTGACGCCGCGATGGTAAATGGGATCAGTTTTGCTCTCATTGGCACCGGAGTGTGGGTTTACAGCTGGCAGATCATTAAAAACGCGATCAAGGATCCGGGCGAAAGATCCTCCTGGATCCGTCTAAGTATTCTATATGCCCTGTCGCTATTGGGGGCTTTGGCAACTCTGATTCCAGCGGGAGTTATCCTGGGCGACTTGTTAAACGGTATATTTGGAGAAACTGCAATTTGGTCGAATTTTCTGCTAGAGATTTCCGTTGCTTTCTCCGTTTTGATCCCATCCGCTGTAGTTTGGCGCTATTTCAAGCAGACATTATGGCAAGATACAGAAAACCTTCCTCAAATCTCGGAGATCGCAGGTCACCGCCGGGTGTACTACTACGTTCTGTCTCTGGCTGGTCTAATCGCAACATTTACAGCACTGCAATTGCTGGCTGTATGGCTGATTGATATGTTTGTGCCCCCCAAAGAAATATGGGGAGCTTACCCACGCGAGGGGTTGGCCTATATTCTTGCTACCCTGCTCGTAAGTCTGCCAGTTTGGACCCTCCATTGGCGGCCTGCTCAACTGGAGATACTCAAAGATGATGAGCAAACCGACCATGCCAGCCGTTCCTTAGTGCGTAAGGGATATTTGTATTTGATCTTATTTGCCGGGGTGATAGGAACCATGATCACCGCTGGCATGCTGTTGTATCAACTAATCCAGCTTGTGCTGGGGAATGCTGACAGACACAGCTTGCAAACCATCCTATCGCTAGGGGCCTTATTAATTTTATTTGTGATATTTTCCATCTATCACTGGCGCTGCTTGCAGGCGGATGGCCGACGGGTATCAAAGGCACTGATCGAGAAGTATGCGGCTTTCCCGGTAATGGTATTTGATACCGGTGAAGGCCAATTCGCAGAGAGTATTTTAAGCGCTCTCAAGACAATTGCACCTGGTATGCCTGCTGTAGTTCAACCAGCTGGTGATCCGCTTGACGAGAGGATAGACTCAGCTGCTGCAGCTGTGATCCCCTCAAACTTACTAACCCATCCACCAGAAGCTGTCCGTGCCTGGCTGGAGCAATATACCGGGGCCCGGCTGGTTATCCCTGTTGATGAAAAAGATTGGCTTTGGGTTGGTCTAACCGACCTCTCGGCTCAGGATATGGCTCGCCAGGCTGCTAAGATGCTCGCTCAATTTGCGGAAGCGCAGGATACTCGTCAAAGAAGAATTCATTCACCGCTAACTATCATCGGGTATGTTTTTGGCGCCCTGGCCCGGGCTGCGCTGCTTTGTATCGCTTCCACGGCTATCCTTGAGATGTTCTAAAATTAACCCGGGTGGAGGATAGAACTCGGAATTTTTCCTGGCTCATTTTCACTAGAAAACTGAATCTTAGTAAAAAAAAGAACCGCTTGAAATCAATCTCAAGCGGTTCTTCTGAATCCAACACCCCGGTCGGGAGTTGAACCATAGATATAAATATACTTTCTTATCCAGCAGCTATTTAACTCCAACGATAAACAAAACCAGCAACATTGAGCCTTCTTGGTGTTTATTCAGTAATTAATCAGTGTCTGGATTTGGGAAGGTGGAATTCTGCTGGTAGGTCGCAGGTTTTACTACTCAGGTGATTTCCACTTCCAGCTCACACCCCGCCTAACATATGCAGTCAACCCAATGGACACGATAGCCACAACCATGGCACCGCCCAAAATCACACCTATCTCTATTTGGGTCGCTTCATTGTTCGCGCAGCTAACCAGATCACTCAGGAATATATAAAATGAGGGTACTAGGGCAAGCTGGGTGATAAATGTGGCCATAATAACATACATCGGAGCTGCCCCAGCCCATGGAATCCAGGCTATTCCTGCAACTATAAAACACGCGGCAGCCTGGATGGAAAGAACTGAAATAAGAGCATTTATGGCATTTGTGACGTTCGAAAGCTCCCCGGTACATGCCGAAGGGGATCCCATGCACGCGTAATAATCAGATACCTGAGTAAGCAAAATTGAAAGGGTCACTACTGCTGTGAGGCTTGCAACTCCTGCGG
>Ga0255379_10211_pt1 | contig 10974 bp, 8 predicted proteins | sample ANMaggSeSYBR01I3_FD_182105 | JGI IMG/M metagenome (GOLD analysis project Ga0255379, IMG submission 182105) | Sediment cell enrichment communities from methane seep in Santa Monica Basin, California, United Staets - ANME aggregate JGI... | ecosystem: Environmental > Aquatic > Marine > Cold seeps >... | reverse complement strand
TTCCACCGCTTCCTCAAAGTATTAAAAGCCATATTTATCCTCTTTTCAAAAATACATGAAACTAATTTTTAAATACTCAAAAGCCTGCAAATCATTTCGTATCTTTACCTTACTATTATGTTTTGTATTAAAAGAACCCGTTATAGTCAAGGTAAAACTTTAAAAAATAATAAAAAATTGATAGGGTGATAATAGAATTAATTATCATTAATACTAAAAAAATGCTTGAAGGAGTCTTCCTCCATGCTATAATGCCATTAAGTTGAATAAACAACATAATTAATAAAAATTTAGGAGAGAACCAATGCTTGTAAAAGACTGGATGACTAAAAACGTGTCAATAGATCAGGAAGCAACCGTGATTGATGCTATAAAAGTTATGAAAGAAAAAGACGTTACAAGAATCCCGGTAACTAAAAACGGCAAACTGATTGGTATATTGACAAACAATGATATTAACAGATCCTCGCCGTCAAATGCATCATTGCTTAATGCCCATGAAGTTGCATATCTTATTGCGAACTTAAGAGTAAAAAAAGTAATGACAACACCAGTTATCACCATAGCAGCCGAAAATAGTATTTTTGAAGCCACAGAAACTCTTCTCCACAGAGAAGTATCCGGCGCTCCTGTTGTCAACCATAAACATGAAGTAATAGGAGTAATATCAAGGACGGAACTTACTGAACTCCTCCTATCCCTTTCAGGTGTTGGTGCTTTTGGGATTGAACTTGGACTCATTGTAAAAGATGATCCGGGATTAATTAAAGCACTCACAGATATATTCCATGGATATGGCATAAGAATCAGAAGCGTTCTTACCATGCATGACAGAGTCCCGGCAGGCTATAGAAAAGTATTTTTTAAACTCTATAAAGTTGACAGGGATAAAATTGATGAAATAATTGAAGCTCTTAAGGCACACTCTACTCCTGAGTATATGGTAGATCATCTTAAGGGAACAAGAGTGTTTTTTAATCAAGAATAATAAAAATGATAATCAATATAAAGTCAAACAATAGAACAGAATTAATTGATATTACTAACAAAGTAAAAAAATCTGTTCCGACTGATTTTAAGAACGGGCTTGTTTATATTTTTTCCTTACATACAACCGGTGCAATAACAATCAATGAGAATGCTGACCCTGCGGTAAAAACAGACATACTAAAGACAATCAACAAAATAATACCATGGGATGACAATTTCAAACATATGGAAGGAAATTCTGCAGCACATATAAAAACAAGCCTTTTTGGTCAATCGGAGATTGTGGCTGTTGAAGAAGGAGAGCTTATCCTGGGACGATGGCAGGATATCTATTTCTGTGAATTTGACGGACCACGCAACAGGCAAGTTTATATCAAATTAATTAACTGATTTTGTACTCTTAAAAACATTAACTGATAGATTCATACGCACTTCATAAGTATTAACAGAATTTACTTCAAAGCCTGCGTCTGTCAGCCATTTTTCGATTTCTTCTCTTTCAAACCCCATCCATGAACCACCAAAGCGTTTTTTAACACTCTTTGAAGTATGTTTTGCCAGATCTGCTATCAACAACGAACCACCAGGTTCCAATACTCTCCATGCCTCGTGAATAACCTGCGAAGGCACGGCAATATGATGAAGCACCATATTGATAACAGCCAGGTCAACTTCTTTTTCTTTTAATGGCAAATGCTCAATTTCTCCAAGCCTGAAGCCATAGTCCCCTTCTGTGTTTGCAAATCTGCCTTTAGCAAGCTCAAGCATTTTAGGAGAACTGTCTACTCCAATACACTTTTGCACCTTCATATTAACTAATGAAAGTAATTCCCCGGTTCCACATCCTAAATCGACAACAGCACCAGTTGAATCAAGATTATCTATTAGAACATGGTTCAGATCAAAATCACCAAAAAGGTCCTGCTTTAAATTATCCCATGTTGCAGCGACATTATTAAAGAAAACCCTGGTTTTCTCCTTTCTTTCTGCAACAATAATTTCAGCCCTTTGCAAATCCTGCCCAACTTCATCTTGCTGATACTTTGAGTTTTTGATAAAGTCCATCAGGAATCGTTTTTCTTCATCCTGCTCAGCCTGATAATACACAAAACTTCCATCTCTTCTACAAGACAAAAGTGTGCATTCCGTAAGTATTTTTAAATGTCTTGAAACCCTTGACTGTCCCATTAACAATACTTCAACGATTTCATTCACATTAAGTTCATGATTTGTCAAAATCCTGTAAATTCGCAGCCTTGTTTCATCTGCTAAAGCTTTAAATATTTTTAAATTATCAATCATCTTCTCCTGTCAAAACATTTATATCAAGATATCTTGATGTCTATTCAACTATAGCTCATCTATAATGAGATCTCATTTTTTTGTCAAGCAAATCTTTCAATTCTTATTAATTCTCAAAAAAGTATGATTTTCAAAAAATAGATAACAGATAAAACCATCGTTTAAAGTCACTGCTTTGATATCTTTGAACAACCAGGCCCTGTGATTGAACTCCGCCCTCCTGTATTGGTTTCAACTTGTATTTGTGTACTAATGCGCTCTTTAAGTGCGGGGACATGGGAAATCACACCGATAATTTTCCCAGTTTGCTGAAGAGAAGAAAGGGTTTCAAGGGCTGTTTCAAGGGCATCATCATCAAGGGTGCCAAATCCTTCATCAAGGAAGAGCGAATCCACCTTAATATTCCTGCTGACCATACGGGAAAGCCCAAGAGCAAGAGAAAGGCTTACAATAAAGCCTTCGCCTCCAGACAAATTTTTAGTAGATCTTATTTCCCCTGCCTGATAATTATCAATAACATTCAACTCCAATGGTTTAATTTCATCCCGTACAAGAAGATACCTGTCTGTCATACTTTGAAGTTGACGGTTTGCATGATTAATCATCAGCTCAAAAGTCAATCCTTGAACAAAATTCCTAAACTTTTTTCCATCAGCGGATCCAATAAGCTCATGCAGAACATCAAAACGATGACACTCTTTTTTTTGATTTTCTATCAAACATGTCTGTTCTTTATGTTTTTCTTTGATTTTTTTATTCTGTTGTAGTTGCTGCTTAATTGACCCTATACTCTGTTGCATGTCTTTAAGGGCGTTTTTCAACATTTCAAGCTTTTGCTTCAAATCTTTTTCTTTATTTTCAGCTAATTTCTCTATTAAAGTTGATATCGCTTTATTAAGGTCATCTGCTCTGCTTACTGCATTCTTTAATTCATACTTTATTTTCTCATTTTCCTGTTTGTCTTTTTCAAAAATCTTTTCAAATCTATCTACTTTTTCATCCAGATCTTTTTCTGCGCTATCAGGGTCCTTGTCTCCAAATAAATGTTTGCGTTCGCTTCTCAATACTTCATAATCTCTATTTAATTTATTTAAAGTGTCTGTATTTAATTCAATATGTTCTTTTATCAGTTTAAAAACATTTTCTTTATTGTCTTGAACCTCAGCTGATATTGAATTTTGTTCCATTAATAATCTTTTCATCTTATTTTCAATATCAGCCTTTGCAATAGCTGCTTTTTGCAATATTTCACCAAGTTCTATCTGTTGATCCCTTTTTATCTCAAGGCTTTTCACAAGCTCGTTAAATTGCTTTTCCTGATCTTCAATATCCTTAATTATTTTTGCTTTTTTATCTGTTTCAGATTGTATCCCCAACATTATATTATTAATTTCATCATGGTCCAAATCTTGTAATGACACATTGAGGTCTAATGTATCTAAAGATTTAATGTATTCCATCTGATTTGTTTTGATATCCTGTTCAAGTTCTTTTATTCTTTGAATTGAGTTTAAAGCAGTTGCCTCGTTTCGTGCCTTGTTTGTGTTTAAGTTTTCAATACCCTTAAAAACTTTCTTTAACTTTATTTTTGCCCCTTCCAGTAAAGACTCTTCTTCACCTTTTTTTGGGGTATGATCTGATACAAAGGGATGCTTCTTTGCACCGCATAATGGACAAGGGGCATTAGGTTTTAAAAAGGATCGTTCCTGCTCAAGATCTCTTATTCTGTCTAACAGTTTAATTTGTTTTTCAAGATGCTCAATTTCTTTTTCATGCGATTTCTTATCATCTATGGCAGATTTAATCTTATTGTCTATTTGATAGTTCTCTTTTTCTATTTCCCATAAAAAAAATTTTCCTTTATCAATTCTGCCCTGATCTTTTCTAATTGTTTCTTGAATTTTAAAAACGTGATTAAGCAAGTTTGCTCTTTCTTTTAAAGCATCCAGTTCTTCTCTAAATATTGATAAATCATTTTCTCTCAAGCTTGCTTCAATCTTATGTCCAAGCTTTTTTTTCTCTATTTCCTGCTGATTAAGCTCTTGAATTAAAGCGCTGTTTGCTCCTTCTGCTTTGGAATGATCCTGAGTCAATGTTTTCTTTTTTTTCTCATTATTCGAAATTCTATTTGTTGTTTCCTGATACTTTAAAGTGTTATGTTTTAAAACTCTGAACATTTGAGTTATGCCACTGAAATTTTCAGCTAAAAAACCCTTATTGATATTTTCCTTAAAATATTGATTTATATCTATGATTATTTGCTTCTTATTTATTATATCTTTTAGAATATTATTCTCAATATTGCTTATCTCTTTACCAGCTTTATTTGCCTGTTCAATATTTTGGGAGCATGTGCTCACATGTTTCTTTTTTTCAAAAATATGAAAATCTTTTTCTCTTACTTCTTTAAGGATTAATAGCTGCTGTTTTCTTTCCTGCTTTGAGGTATGATATTTTTTTTCAGTTTCCTCCCTGACTTTATCACTTTTAGACAATTGCTCTTGCTTTACCTGAATTATTTTTAATGTTTCCTGTAACTCAATTACCTTTTCTGCATGCTGTTCCCGGTATGATATTGTTTTGCTTAATTTGTCTTGTTTTTTTACTAGTTCTGCTTCACTTTTATTTTTTTCTTCCAATCTGGCATTTAACACTGATTCTTCTTCTTTATCTAGTAATTGAATGCCTGAAAGACGTGATTGAAGTTCTGTAAGTTTACTTTGCTCCCTGGTTTTCTTTTCATGCACCAGAATGGATATTTTACTATATATTTCCGTACCGGTTATCTGTTCAAGGATAGGGGCTCTTTCATCAGGAGTTGCATGTAAAAAAGCTGCAAACCCTCCCTGAGCTAAAAGGATTGATCTGGTAAACCTGTCAAAGTCCATGCCGGTTTTCTTTTCCACCAGTGAGACCACATCTTTTAGTTTTGATTCAAGCACCTTGCCTGTATCAGCGTCAGATATTTCATGTTTAGGGGGCTGAAGTTCGCCCCCTGATTTCTTTCTTGAGCGATGCTGACTAAAATAACACACAAACCGCCCCTTCAGTGTCTCAAATACAACTTCAGCAAAACATTCTCCTGTTTGCCTGGACATTATTTCATTACTGGATTTAGTAATCTTTCCAAGTCTGGGGGTTGCACCATATAGGGCAAGGCATATTGCATCTAATATAGTTGTCTTACCAGCGCCTGTAGCGCCTGTTATCAAAAAAATCCCGTTGGAAATATAAACAGGATCTGTAAAGTCGATTTGCCACTCTCCCTCAAGAGAGTTTAAATTTTTAAAATATACATTCAGTATTTTCATACAGATTCTTCTTGCATATCTTTTACAATTTCTGCAAATGTATCCAGGAGATATAATTGTTGTTGAGCCGGGATATCATGGGCCTCCATGCATTTTTTAAAAACCTCTAATTTACCCATTTCATCAACCATGTTATCGATATCCGCACCATTCACAATCTGCTCTCTATCTCCTTTCCCCATGATCTTTGCAGTAATACGATCATTTTTGATTCTAAGAACCTCAATCTTACTTCCTTCAATCTCTTTGTCTATTATATTTCTTAAATTCCCATGGACTTCTTTCCCATTATAAATAATTTCAAGCCATGCTGGTGATTTTTTAAGTTTTAATTTTTCAATTCCTTCTCTTATATTATTTAAATCTCCCTTGATCTGCACTAAATTGCTAAACCTTGGAACTGTGATTTCTTCAATCAATGGTTGTAATGGTGACTCTAAGGGCTCTTTATTGACAAAGTCAACAACCAATACTCTTTTTGTATGTAAAGCTTCGCCGAATCCCATGGGGAGAGGTGATCCTGAATACCTGATATTATCTAAGCCGGCAACTTTTTGTGCCACGTGAAGATGGCCCAGAGCAACATAATCTATGGTATCAGGAAAGATATCAGCCCGAATACGGGCAAGAGAACCAATATATAAATCCCTGACCCCATCCCCTTCAACCACTTTACCCCCGGCTGCAAAAAGGTGTCCCATGGCAATGACAGGCACTTTTTCAGATCGTTCTTTTTTTTCAAGCCCATTATTCTTTTGTTCAGCAATTTCACAAACTTTTTTATAGTGAGAGCTGATTCCATTTATCAGTTTATCTTCTTTGTCTTTCACACTCTCGCCCGGTTCGACCGATCTTATATCTCTGTCCCGGAGATAAGGCACTGCCAATACAATAAGCTCTTCTTTCCCGTCATTATCTTTTAGCACCAGGACTTCATGGGCAGGATCTTCCAAAGCAGCACCAATAACATGGATGTTTAAAAAAGAAAGTACTTCTTTGGGAGCATTGAGAAAAGAAGGAGAGTCGTGGTTTCCGCCAATGATAATAATATGACGACATTTTGATGCTGCAACTCTGTTTAAAAATTTATAATAAAGCTCCTGGGCTCTGTTACTGGGAGTGGTGTTATTAAAAACATCTCCTGCAACCAGAAGGACATCGATATGTTCATTTCCTATTAAATCAGAAAGCCAGGATAAAAAAGATTCAAATTCCTCATACCTCTTTCTGCCATAGAGATTGCGACCAATATGCCAGTCTGAAGTATGAAGAATTCTCATATCTATTGCCTTTGTTAAAAAAAGTTTTCTACATCATTTCAACGACACAGGCCATTGCCACACCTCCACCTCCGCAGAGAGTTGCAAGTCCCAGTGATTTGTTGTTTTTTTCAAGGGCATGAATAAGACTTACAACTATTCTTGCACCTGTTGCGCCTACTGGATGGCCAAGCCCTATGCCTGATCCGTTAATATTAACAACTTCCCGATTCAATTTAAGCTCTTTTTCACATCCCAGATATTGAGCGGCAAATGCTTCATTTAACTCTATAAGTTCAAAATCTTCAATGGAAAAATTACTTTTCTCTATAAGGTTATTCACAGCAGGAACTGGAGAAAGCCCCATAACAGAAGGATGGCATGCCCCTCTTGATACGGCTTTTATCTTTGCTAAAGGTTTTATGCCCAGTTCTTTTGCCTTGCTTTCTGACATAATAACAATTCCCGCTGAGCCATCATTAATACCACTTGAATTGCCTGCTGTCACCTTACCGATTTTGGGAACAAATGCCGGAGGAAGACTTGCAAGTTTTTCCATTGTAATGCCTGGTCTGAAATGCTCGTCCTTATCAAAAATAGTTATTTTCCCTTTTCGTCCTTTTAATTCAATTGGTACAATCTCTTTTGCAAATGTACCATCATTAGCAGATCTTTCAGTCTCATTATGACTTCTCAAAGCGACTTCATCCATCTCTTCTCTTGATATATTTAAGTGCTGAGCAATAAATTCTGCTGTATGTCCCATTATATAAGGTTTGCCCACAAACATACTCAAAGGTTTTTCCGTTTCATTTACAGGTCCGTCTTCAGGATGAGGTGATATATATGAACCACAATGCAGGGCATGAATCATATCATCCACAAAAATCGTGTCCTGCAATCTGCATCCCCACCGGGCATTTGGAACACTATATGAAGCCCCGGACATATGCTCAACACCCCCTGCAAGAATAATATCTGCCATTCCAGCCTGAATCATTGCCATGCCTGAAATCATAGCTTCCATACCGGAAATACAGACCCTGTTTATTGTAACTGCTGTAATGTTGTCAGGAATCCCAGCCAGAAGTGCGGCAACCCTTGCGACATTCAAGGTATCAGAAGATTCCAGACAACAGCCGTATCTGATATCATCAATCATATGGGGTTCTATTCCTGCCCTTTTTATTGCTTCTTTCATGGTTACAGCCGCAATACTTGCACCATTCAATTTTATAAGGCTCCCGCCAAAAGCTCCTATTGCAGTTCTACAAGCAGATGCAATAACTATCTCTTCCATTTTCCCCTCCTAAAACGATTTTTCATTTATTGTTGCTGCAGGGTTTTCGTTAATAACAATACCATCAAGTTTTCCTGTTGCAACAGGAAGGATTGTTTTAATAAAAAACTTTGCTGCCATGATTTTTCCATTATAAAAATCAACATTTTCCCCGCCATTATTACCTGCAAGCTTAGCATCGGCAATTTGAGCGCGCCATAAAAGATGCCATGCCATTACTATATCACCTGTTACGTCAAGTAAAGGAGATGCCACGGCAAATGCAGATTTGTATTCTGATGTTTTAACACTTTGAGCTGAATCTCTTAATTTATTTTCGAGCTTTTTTAAAACTTTTTCAAGAGTTTCAGCAAGGTCTACAAAAATATTATTTTCTTTTGAATAATCAATTCTCTTTTTTATCTCTAAAACAAAGGCCTCAAGCATTATTCCATTTTGCCCGCCAACTTTGCGGAAAAGAAAATCTGTTGCCTGAATACCATTTGATCCTTCATAAATCGAAGCAATTTTACAATCTCTTAAAAGCTGTTCCATGGGATATTCTCTAGTATAACCATATCCTCCAAACACCTGCATCCCTTCTGCACATATCTCAAAGCCCCTATCACTTGAATATGCTTTTACTATAGGTGTTAAAATTTCAACAAGATTTGAATAATGTGACTTTTCATCTTCATTTTCTGAACATTCAATCATGTCAAAACAGAATGCTGTAAAAAAAGCAAGGCTGCGAAGCCCTTCAACATAGGACTTCATCTTTAGAAGCATTCTTCTGACATCAGGATGTTCAATTATCGGAACCTGTGATACTTTAACATCTGAACTCTTATCCATTGATTTGCCCTGAAGCCTTGTCTTCGCATATTCCAAAGCATAAAGGTAAGCACAGGATGCATGGGAGTAAGCTTGAGTTCCTACTTCAAGACGGACTCCATTCATCATATGGAACATAATCTGCATTCCCTGATTTTCTTTACCAAGTAAAATCCCCCGGCATTTGCCCTTACTTCCAAGTGAAATTGAACATGTAGGACTGCCATGAAGCCCGAGTTTTTCTTCAACCCCGGTACATACTACATCGTTGCTCTCTCCAAAAGTTCCATCACCATTCACCCAGATTTTTGGAACTATAAACAGAGAAATACCCTTAGTTCCGGCAGGAGCACCTTTTATTCGAGCAAGTACCGGATGAATAATATTTTCGGTAAGGTTCTGTTCTCCATTAGAGATAAATATCTTGTTTCCAACAATGGAATATGTATCATCTTCAAGCTTTTCAGCCGACGTTTCAAGTGCACCGAGATCAGAACCAGCTCCTGGTTCTGTAAGAAGCATTGTTCCGCCCCATTGAAGGGAATAAAGCTTTTCTAAAAAAAGTTCTTTCTGGCTCTCAGTTCCAAAACGATCTATCATTTTTCCAGCACCATGTCCCAAAATGACGTACATCATTGCAACATAATTTGCACCTATCATATAATCAAATGTTGCCTGAAATATTGTGTGGGGTAAACCCTGTCCGCCATATTCAGGATCAGCTGTAAGAGCTCCCCACTCACCTTCCATGAGAAGTTTGTGAACACGCTTAAGGCATTTCGGCACTTCAACCTTTCCATTCTCAAATTTTAAACCTTCTTGATCACATTCAGTATAGGTTGGAAGAATCTCTTTAATTGCAAGATTTCTTGCCTCGCTGATCACCATCTTAAACATTTTTTTATTAAAATCGCTGTATTTTTTATGCTTTAAAAATCTTTCGACATTGAGTTGCTCATAAAGAACAAAATCAATGTCTTTTTGATCTGCAATCACATCTACCATACTATCTCCTCTTTAATGCTTTAATAAACTTTTATTTGGTAAGTAAATGTTACTTACCTGTCTGGGCATTGTCAAGTAAAAAAGACCTAAAAACCTTTGACGGGCTCATTTGATTGGTGTATATTTAATTTATTCTTGCAGATAGCTCCTTTCTTCTCAATTTGAGTTTTTCTGTACAGTGCAAACTCGTTTATTTATACATCTCTTTTTCAATGCTAAATTTTTTTGTTTACCAGGCATCAGGATATTTATATGGTGCTCTTTAATAACCCAAAAGAGAAGGAGGCATCTATGGAAAATCATACAATTTATTATGACACAATTACCAGGTTAACAACTGCCATTTCTCAGTGTAAAGATCCGGAAGAAGTAGCTCTGATGACAGTTGAAAATGTTAAAACGGCATTCAAAGCCAAAGGATGTTCGGTATTTTTAGTAGATAGAGGAACCAAGGAACTCGGCCTTGTTGCATCATATGGGTTAAGTCCTGAGTACCTGAACAAGGGACCGATCCATTTCATGCAGACCATCAAAGAGGCAAAAGACGCTGTTCCGGTTGCTATTTTCGACGTAATGGATGATCCAAGAATCGAATATCCGAAGGAAGCTAAGAAAGAAGGCATCTCTTCTTTGCTGGGTGTCCCCATTATCAGCCATAATAAAATCATCGGCGCTCTTCGTATTTATACTAAAGACCCATGGAAATGTTCAGTCAGTGATATCACCCTTGCCCAGGCTGTTGCATTGATATGCGGCATGGCAATGGACATGTGCAGAATGTACAAAGGCTATAAATCCAGTATTGAAATCCTTAAAAACATGAGAGGGAAAGATACATACAAATCAAACAAATGGACGCCCCATGAAGGAGTCCCAAAAAGTGTTGATCCATCAATCTGTGATTACTAGGGCCGCAATCAGCTCATCACCCTTTCAGGCAGCTTTGGAATTCCTCGAAGCTGCCTGAAAATTTAGGAAAAATTTGTAAACTAAC
>Ga0255379_10209_pt1 | contig 11088 bp, 6 predicted proteins | sample ANMaggSeSYBR01I3_FD_182105 | JGI IMG/M metagenome (GOLD analysis project Ga0255379, IMG submission 182105) | Sediment cell enrichment communities from methane seep in Santa Monica Basin, California, United Staets - ANME aggregate JGI... | ecosystem: Environmental > Aquatic > Marine > Cold seeps >... | reverse complement strand
ACGCCTTCGATCTGTATGTCCGGATTAAAACCCTGGCGGATGCGCTCCAGTGTATTCATGAGGTCGGAAAGTCCTTCCAGGGCGAAATATTCGCATTGGATAGGCACCAGAAGGGAATCTGCAGCCACAAAGGCGTTAATTGTCAGTATTCCAAGAGAAGGGGGGCAGTCGATAAGTATATATTCGAAATTATTTTCAATTTCCTGCAGGATTTCCTTAAGACAGTTCTGCCTGTTCTCCAGGTTCAGAAGTTCAACACTGGCTCCTGCCAGGTCACTCCGGGCGGGAAGGATAAATAGATTCTCAGTTTCAGTCGGATAAATAGCCTTATTTACAGGCGCGTCTCCGCAAAGTACATCGTAAACCGTGTACTGCAGGCAGTTTCGGTCAAATCCGAGCCCTGCCGTGGCATTTCCCTGGGGATCAAAATCTACCAGCAGGGTCCTGGCTTCGGCTGAAGCCAGTGAGGCTGACAGATTGATTGCCGTTGTGGTTTTTCCTACTCCGCCTTTTTGATTTGCTACTACTATTTTTCTTGCCATACCCGAAATAAGATAACATAATTAGTAACCGGGTGCTCTGCAAAATATGCAGATTTATTGGACTGGATGTTTTTTAACCTCAATTAGGGAAAAAGAACCGGTGTAAGCCAGGGAAATATCAAATTCCAATCGGGTAATTCCCCTTGGGGCAAGTCTTTGAAAACCAGGCTCTTGCTGGATTGGAACCAGCTATTTATATTCTGGAATGGTTATGAAAAAGGGTGTTTATCCCGATTTATCAGCTATGAAGAGAGAAATTCAGATTTTTGTAATTTTGATAAATGTCATTTTTCCCCGGTTCCTTCCACCTGCTGTTAGATGATTGTTTCACGTGAAACATCGGGCTGGAAAATCCTGATATAACGATTGTCAGAGAATGGGCATGGTTCTTCAAGGATGGTTTTCCAGGGTCTGCCTGATAACTGGCTGGTTTTACCTTCAAGGATAAGCAGGTGTACCCCGGCTTTGAAGAGGTCATCCAGGGTCTGATCTGAAAGCTTGAGGGCCCTGACAGTAGCCAGTTCAATCCTGTTCCAGATATTTGCCTGTTCTGAAGGAGTATTTAAAACATTGCCCGGAAGCGATATTTCCCTTAGTACCGCGGAGAGGAAAGTTGTTTTCTTAAGGGTTTTTTCAATAAGGAAGGTTTCCCTCCCGGGATTCATTATGTGCATGGGAATCCCCGGAAAACCGGCGCCTGAGCCAATATCCGCAATACTCTGCACGGGAAAAGGGAGTTTCTTTTCGGCGAGGAATCCTTCAAATAAGTGGTAGCGGACCAGTTCAGCATCATCTTTTACACTGGTAAGGCTTATCCTGAGGTTCCATCGGCGCAGCAGGAGTATATAGGAGATGCTCCGGTTGACCTGCTCCGCAGAGAGGCTGATCCCGTACTCATCTCCGGTGGATGTTATTAGTGATTTAAGGTTTTCATTTTTCACGTGTGCTCAGATAAATATGGAGAACAGAAATAGTTGCCGGGTTCAATCCCGGAATGCGGGAGGCCTGGCCCAAGGTTGCCGGGCGGCTTTTTTCCAGACGTTCAGACATTTCCGTAGATATTCCCGGTATGTTCCGGTAGACAATTTCAGTGGGCAGACGAAGCTTTTCGACATTCTTAAGTCTTTTTATTTCAGCATCTTGCTGGCGTATATACCCTTCATACTTTATTTCATTGTGGATGGCCCTTAATTCTTCCGGTACAAGCTGGTGCCCGTTGGCTAGAAGGATTTTATTAACCATCTCCTGGGTAAAAGAAGGATTTCGGATCAGTACTGAAATAAGGGAGCCTTTCGGGAAACCCATTTCATTAATTAATTGATCTGAACCGGCAAGTGACTCACTTAACCGGGTTTTTTCCAGGAAATTGCGGGCTTCGTCGATCCGTTTCCACTTTGACCGGAACCTTTCCATACGGCTGATACTGTTCAGGCCCAGTTGAAATCCGTAATCGGCCAGGCGCCTGTCAGCGTTATCAATCCGCAGAACCAGCCGGTATTCGGCTCGGGAAGTGAACATCCGGTAGGGCTCGTCAACACCATGGTTAACCAGATCCTCGATCAGGATCCCGATGTAAGACTCATGGCGTCCCAGGTAAAAAGGATCCTTTCCCCTAAGTTTGAGCACCGCGTTTATGCCCGCCATCAGGCCCAGGGCGGCAGCTTCTTCGTATCCAGTAGTCCCGCAGATCTGTCCTGCCAGGTACAAACCGGGGACCTTTTTTAATTCGAGGGTCAGCAGCAGCTCCCTGGGCTGCACAAAATCATATTCAACAGCGTAGGCCGGACGGATCATTGCTTTACTGGTAAGCCCGGGTATCCGGTCAAGTATCGCTTCCTGGACGTCCAGGGGAAGACTGGAGGAAAGGCCGTTTATGTATAGAACATCTGAACCCGCTTCTTCAGGTTCAATGAAAAGCTGGTGCCTGTCCCGATCAGGAAAACGGACTACTTTGTCTTCAATTGACGGGCAATACCTGGGGCCGATACCTTTTATGATCCCACCGTAGAGCGGACTGCGATGCAGGTTATCCCTGATGACCTGGTGAACCTCCTCACAGGTGTAGGTAAGCCAGCAGGGATGCTGAGGGGGGAATTCCTGTTCACCAGGGCAGGTATCAAAGGAAAAGAAAGTCGGATCTTCATCACCCCTGTGTTCATCCAGCAAAGTTAAATCCAGTTTTTTTCGGTCCAGCCGGGGAGGGGTTCCGGTCTTGAGGCGGGAGATCTCCAGATCGAGCCGGCGCAGGGACTCAGCCAGCCGGTCGGATGACTGGTCGCCGGAACGGCCTGACTTGAAATACCAGTCTCCTATAAAGCAGCGGCCCTTCAAAAAGGTTCCGGTAGCCAGGATGACAAAAGAAGATTTCAATACTGATCCATCCGACAGTTCAATGCCTGACAGCTTGTTATTCTCGAATAATAGTGTGGAAGCCTCAGCCTTGATTATATCAAGTAAGTCTTTTTCTTTCAGTAACTTAACAGTCTCAAGGCGGTATAGCCTTTTGTCGTTTTGAGTACGTGGGGCCTGCACTGCAGGGCCTCGGCTGCGATTCAGCAGACGAAACTGGATTGCTGTGCGGTCTGCGATCCGGCCCATGATGCCACCCAGGGCGTCAATTTCCCGAACCAGGTGACCCTTGGCAATTCCTCCAATAGACGGATTGCAGGACAGCTGTCCGATCATGTCGGGGGAAAGAGTTACAAGTGCGGTCTTTGCGCCCATTGAAGCCGCCGCATGCGCAGCTTCATATCCGGCGTGCCCGCCTCCAACTACTACTATTTCGTATTCTATTATGTTCATGATTAATCAGGGGTATAGTACTATTATAGATAAAAACCTGAATGAATTTTTACCGGCGGGTTCTGAGGCCTTATCCTGATATCCGGATTTACGGTATCGACCTGCAAAAAGAGATTTTGGTTGTGGATTGAAATCCGTTAGAATATCTGAATATTTATGGATAAAAGAAAAAGGCTGACAGCTTCCGTGGCAGCATCCGGCTGAGCCGCTAAATTGGCGCCGGGTGTGCTTGACAGGATTTTGTCTGGAATAGACTCCAAACCCGATCCCCGGGTTCTGGTTGGTTTCGAAAACGCCGACGATGCCGGGGTGTACCTCCTGGATGAGAACACTGCACTTATTCAAACTATAGATTTTTTCACTCCCATGGTTGAAGATCCCTTTATTTTCGGGCAGATAGCTGCTGCCAATGCCTTAAGTGATGTATATGCCATGGGGGGAACTCCCTTGTCAGCACTCTCAGTCCTGGCTGTTTCAACTTCAGTAATCTGCGAAGAAGATGTCAAGCAGATGGTCAAGGGAGGGGCAGCTAAAATGTGGGAAGCCGGAGTTCCGGTTATTGGAGGCCATTCCGTTAAGGACAAGGAACTCAAACTGGGGTACAGTGTCACCGGCGTAGCCAGGCCGGAGCAAATATACCGCAATTCAGGGGCACGCCCAGGTGATGCACTCGTTCTTACCAAACCCATCGGTACCGGGATAATATCGACAGCAATCAAAGCCGGTACAATCGATAAAGAGACTGAATCCGAGGCAATAAAATGGATGTGCACCCTTAATAGGGTGAAGCCGGAAGTGTTTTTATCTCATGATGTTCACGCTGTAACTGATGTCACTGGTTTCGGCCTGATCGGGCATACCCTGGAAATGGCCTGGGCCAGCGAGGTATCCGTGAAAATCAAGGCGGACAGTGTACCCCTGATCAAAGGTGCCAGGGAACTTGCCGAAAATGGTTTCCTGCCCGGAGGATTGTCCTCGAACCGGGAGTATTTTTCCTGTGCGGTGAACTGGAGCGGTATTGATGACCTTATCCAGGCCATGTTTCTTGATCCCCAGACATCAGGCGGCCTCCTTATCAGTCTTCCGGAAGGCAGATCGCAGTTTTTGGCAGAATATCTGGGGAAACAGGGTTTCCCGGCCGAAGTAATCGGGATGGTTACTGATACAGGAATCAAGCAGTTGGAGTTTGTCTGATCCTCTGAACTGGTGGGGATTATTTTTTTACAACAGGTTCGATCCTGAAGAGCCTCGTGGACCCTGGTTCCAGCTGAGTATTGAATGATTTGGCGGAAGTGGCCACGGTTTCTCCTGTTAGAGGATCTGTGATCTTTGCGTGAAACGGGAGTTTAGCAACTTTATTACCTCCCCGGGCTGAATGAATACTCAACCACCCCCTGCCGGCATAAAGTACATCATCGGTATCTAAATAGAGATGAACTCCCGAATCCTGCCATAATTTCCGTAATTCCGCCGGGGACCATGTAAAACGGTCCTGGTAAAAGGAGCTTTTTTTTGAATCCTGATAAATAATTGTACCTTTAAGGCTGGTCCAGAGGACAACAATACCTGAATCAATCCAGTCCTGGATTTTAAGAGATTCTTTATCGGTTAGGGACGGAATCCCCAGAAGCCAGATTACCCGGTATGAAGTTACCGGCAGTATTTTGGAATCAGAGCGGAGGTATAAATCATAGGGAGCACCGGTTTTGCCCAGTGCATAGCGGTTGGACAGGATATTTTCACAAAGGCTCCCAAAGCCGGCGTCAAGGTACTGGAGTTCTTCATCTGTAAGGATACAGACCTGCGGAGCCATCAGGTTTTCTTTTTGAGGAGGGTATTGCCTGTATAGTTTTCCTGTAGTTTTTAATACATTCAGCAGGACGGGATCACTGAACCAGCCTCCCCACATATCAAACCACCACCCCCCATAACCATAGGCCAGCATCCTGGCGGAATTCTTCCATAAAAGAGCCTCAGATGATTTAATATCAGGAGGACCCAGCCAGACTCCGCTCTGGTACTGCCCAGGCGGGCAGATTTCAGGAGCACGGTCTTTCAAAAGAGTCGTAATTGATGTCCTGGTGTCATTTTCAGCCATCCAGAGTTTACCGTGCAGCTGTACGGACTGCACAGCGGCCATAGGCGGCCAGTCTTCCCCCATTACCCGGTTATAAACATTGGGGCTGGACAGATAGTCCAGGTCCGGACATTCCAGCAGTTTTCCAAGAGCACCGTGGCCCCTCCGGGGATCGGTAACATAAAAATGATAACCGTAGAACGCCCCGGTCAGCAGCTTTCTGTTGCTTGATTCTTTTACAATTCCGCAAAAATAGGCTATGTTATCCGCCATCGTTTCAGCATGAAAACGGAAAGTATCTATAACATCCTGATTCCCGGACGGATCCCGCCATTCATCCTGCTTTAGAATCCCGCTGATGTCGGCAGGGACAGCATTTTCAAATGTAAGCTGATTACTACCCCAGGACTCCTGCAGTGCCTGGGGATTGTTCTGGTACTGCTCGGACAGCCAGGCCTGAAAGGAACGGACACGCAGGGGATTTATATCGGCGAAGCTACCGCTGAAATGGTAAAACCACTCTTCAGTGAATCCCGCTGCAACGTGTATTCCTGCCAGGTGCCCGGAATATGGGGATTCTATCAGCCACCTGACACAGCCGGCCAGGGCCTCTCCGGCCTGTTTCCTCCACAATTCTGAGGAGAAATTCTGCCGCTGCGAAGTACCGTCCGGTAGAAGAGTGCATTCCCCTGGATTCCTGTCATCCCACCACTGAGGAACATCAAGGTGAATCCTGATTATGACTTCCGCTTGAGGATCGGCTTTAAGAATCTTGGCAAAATCGATTTTGATAGAAGAATAGTCAAATTTATTCTCCTCTATCCAGATTGCGGGTCTGAAAGGCCCGATTCTGGAAGTAGAGTTAATACCCCTGTTTCCAAGGTAAGCCGGGAAACAGTAGAGATGGATGCCGGCTTCCGCAGCCTCCCGATAATAGCGGGTCTCACCCAAATATGACATATAGGCAAAAGGAGGATAAGGAGTTTCGTCTATATACAAGGTTGGATGCCCATGGAGTTCCTTTACTTCAGCATGCGGCACAGCGGGCAAATAAGCCGTGAGGGAACCGAAAATATAAACAAGAAAAAAGACTATGGATAGCTTCCTCAATTGATTTCGTCCTGCCTTTCATTTTTTTTTGGAGCTGGTTTTAAGGTCAATCTACCGAATTATTTCATATACGGGGGACGCCGACCGGGGGTCTCTTTGTTTAAGGCCTTTTGTATAGGTGCCTTAGATTCCTGATACCCGATATTATTAGAATCCGACAGGCTGTTAGATTCCGGAAATGAGTTCAGTCCTGTTAGCTGAAGAAATTTTTCTGGCTAAGAACCTGATAAACCGAAGAATTACTGTAGCGGTTAAAGGGTGTGCGACTGCTGGCCGGATATCATCAGGAGAGGTGTCACCGGGACGGGGATTGCCTTGCTTTTTCGGCCCGTTGATAAAACCGGGGAGCACTTCAAAAAAACAGGCAGGCAGAAGGTACTTGAAGTTCACACCTGTGTTAACGGATTATTTATCCGTTAACGCGCGGGACAAAAAAGGGATGAGGAAAATTCTAAAACTGTAAACCCTATTATATTTGAACTTGAATAGAATGCTTAACTCTTTATATATTCTTTCAGTACCCCGTGTTATCCTTTTTTTGGTTCATGGAGCATACCCAAAGCATACCCATTGGGGAAAGGGTGTTGTATTGGGCAAAGATAAAAGGGGTTTTAAGTGGCAATAATCAACCTCTCCAACACAGCAGTTGAGAAGCTGCAGCCTTCCAGCATCCGGAAAGAATACCGGGACGATAAGATTAAGGGCTTATTAGTCAGGGTTCAGCCTTCAGGAAAGAAAACCTATATGCTTAACTATGCCCGGGGAAAGTATATAACCCTGGGAGATGCCTGCGTTTTAAGAACAGCCCGGGCCCGGGAAATGGCAATAGAAGAACTGGCAAAGGCTGCCGCAGGTAAAGATCCCCGGGAAGCGAGGAAAAAAAGCAGGGCCGGGACATTTAGCGAGTTTTTCAGGAAACAGTACGAATTATATGTCCAGGAGAATCAGAGAGGTGCTAAACAGGCACTTGTCCGCTACAGGTTTTTATGTAAGCAAGTGGGAATGGTGCCGTTATCTGATTTTACTGCTGCCAGGATAGCGAAGTTTCAAAACCAGCGTAAAACAGAGGGGGTTAAAGATTCAACCATTAACCGTGACGTTTCTGCCATTCAGGTTATGCTGGAATATGCTGTCAAACAGGGATTCCTGGCAGAGCATCCTTTTAAGGGGAGAATTAGAAAGTTCCATGAGGGTTGGGGTAACCCCCGCTATTTAAGCCGGGAAGAAAACACCAGGTTGAGGGAGGCTCTACAGGTCCGGGACGACAGTGGACGGGAAAAACGTAAGCGGCTGAACCGATGGAGACAGGAGAGGAGATATAAGCTGCTGCCCGAAATCGGCTTGTATAGCGACTATCTTACCCCGTTGGTACTTACAGCTATGCTGACCGGTTTGAGGCGGGGGGAACTGTTTAACCTGGCATGGCAGGATACAGACTTGATAGCCAAAACGCTGCGGGTCAGGACAAAAAGCGCCGGGTCAGGCAAGACCCGAACTGTACCGCTTAACGCAGAATGCCGCGACATGTTAATTGAGTGGCGGCAATTAACCGGGTACAGCCACCCTGGGGATTACGTGTTTCCAGACAGGAATGGTGAACGCCTGGACAACATAAATACGGCCTTCAGGAACCTCATGAAAGCGGCAAAGATCAGAGGCTTCAGGTTTAATGACCTCAGGCATCACTACGCAAGCATGCTGGTGCGGGAAGGGGTTCAGATTTACACTGTGATGGAATTGTTAGGACATTCCGATTTTAAGATGACCCAGCGATACGTTCATCTGGCACCGAATAACCTGGAGGATGCCGCAAAAGCCCTCGACAGAATAAGGAGCCGGGAAGAAAAGCAGGAGGAGCAGGAGCATTTTGAAAGACGCTGGTATAAGCCTGTTCAGGGTTCATGACCGCTGGCACCATTGCACCCGCTTCCCGGCAGAGGCCTTACCCCGAAAAGACGCAGGGATGATCCCGGTGAGAAAATAGCAGGAGTGCGGGCCTGCAGGAAACCCATCCGGTTCTGTTAAAACAGCAAGGGTTCCTTTATGGAAGACTGAACATCCTCTTGACGGAAAGACCTTGCGGTTTCAGTTTCCAGGATACAGCCAGGCGAAACCTGGAAGCCGAAAATTCTTCAATTTTTACATGGATGCAGGGTTTATCCTATTCGGAGATTTTGACGGATTCTCCCCGGGACAGTGGCTTTCACCTGGCCGCGGTACGAGTTTATTTAGGTTAGTTTATCCGAATTGGAGCATACCCACAGCATACCCAGATTAATTTATAATTATATTAATCTCTTTAACATGTTGAAAAATAGTTATTTTTAAGCTAAACAATAGCTATTAGATAAAGGGTTTTGAGTCCGTTTAAATTTTTAAGTTCAGCTGAGTTGTTGCTGGTCTATCATCCGTAAAGGTGTTGCAGATAATAACAAAAATGTAAATCGAATCTGTCTACCCGCCCTGATTCGGTCCCGCGTTTTTTTCATTGTATGGGGTGTTTTTTGTTTTAGGTAATCCCGGCGATTTTAGAAACCGGATCTGCCGCCTGGATATAACCTTCCTTAGGCAGGGTTACCTTATTTTCAGAACATAAATACCTGCAGTTTATTGAAGCCGGTTTGAAAAAGTCCCTGGAATTCCTTATTCAAACTACTTCTATTCTGTTCACCCAATTGGAGTATCCTATTTAATTGAAGTTAAATGAGAATAACCCTGTTCATTTAACTTGTCCATTTGGAATCATGTCCTGGATTCTGGAATGCTGCAAGATTCCAGACAACTGCTGAAGGTGGGATACCAGGGAGAACCTAAGTCAGTTTTTGGCAAGTGGTGTTGCTATGATTGAGAATAATATAAACCGAAGAAATTTTGTAAAAGCCGGTGGGTGCGGTCTGGCTGGAGCGGTTTTTACCGGTATGTCTTATGGACATGGAAAATCCGGGAAAGAAGTTCCCAGGATAGTGCGTATAGGAGTAGTAGGTGCAGGGGGAAGGGGCAGAAGCCTGATTTCCTCTCTTCTCTCCCTGCCCCAGGTTGAAATTTCGGCAATCTGTGATATTAACCTGAAGGCCCTGGACGCAGCCCGGAAGATTCTGGAGGACAAAGGCCACCAAGCGCCGGATTGTTATTCCGGCGAAACCGACTATGAAAAGCTCATGGACCGGGACGACCTGGATGCGGTAATAATTGCCACACCCTGGGATCTGCACACACCCATGGCTGTGCGCAGCATGAAAGCCGGGAAAATAACCGGCTGTGAAGTTCCCATAGCCTATACCCTTGAAGAATGCTGGGAGTTGGTTGACACCTGGGAAGACACAGGAACCGAGTGTATGATGCTGGAAAACTGGAGTTTTCGCCCAGATAACCTGGCTGTCCTGAACATGATCAGGGCCGGGATCCTCGGAACTGTTACCCATGTCCATTGCGCTCATTCCCACGACTGTATCGATCACTGGTTTTTTGACGGGGAAACCGGGGAAGACCGCTGGGGAGCCAGGTACCTGATGGAACATAACCGCGACCAGTACCCTACTCATCAGCAGGGTCCGGTCCTGAGCTGGATGGATATAAACTGCGGAGATTATTATGACACCCTGACCTCGGTATCCATGGAAAGCTTAAGCATCAATGCTTATTTCAAGCGTGAATTTCCCGGTCATCCCAACGGGGACAGGGATTATAAACAGGGTGATATTGTGACTACTGTCGTGAAGACAAAAAAAGGTAAAAGCCTGGTAATCAATTATGATATGCAGTCTCCGCGACCTTATGACAATCGATGGATGGTGCAAGGCACCCTAGGAATTTATAACGAACAGCGGAATTCTGTTTATCTCACAGGGAAAAGCCCGAAATATCATGAATGGGAGCCTTTTCCGCCATACATGGATGAATACCTGCACCCTTTTGCGAAAAGCGCTTCAGGAGGACATGGGGGCGCTGACGGTATCATGCTGAACCAGTTTGTGGATGCAGTCAGATTCCGCAGGCCTCTGCCGTTGAATCTTTATGATAGTGTTTTAATGGCAGCTATTGGCCCCCTGTCCGAGCAGTCGATCAGCCAGGGCAGCCGGGTTATCCGGGTCCCGGATTTTACCCGGGGCAAATGGAGGACCAGGAAGCCTTATTTCGGTCTCGAAATGTGAAAATTTTCCTATTATAAAACAGGATGAGAGGATTAGATGGAAAGCGCTAACTTAGACAGAAATCGAAAACGACAATTCTTTTTTTTGATGAACATGTTTATTTTTCCAGTGTTGGTTTTTCTCACCCTGATGAATTATTTCAGAGGTGAAATCCATGACTTTGTCATAGACCTGGTTTTGTGCCTGGTCCTTCTGGTCACCGTTGCTGCGAGTTATAAATTTGATATCGACAGAACAATTTACCGTATTTCCCTGTTTATCTGGTTCGCAGTTGTTTTATATGCTGTAGCGGTAGGTTCAGGTTATGGATCAGCTCTTTACTGGATACTTGTTGCTCCTGTAGTGCTTTTCTTCTTTTTTGAAAAGAAAGAGGGGCAGATATGGGTTGGGATTTTCCTTGTTTTAA
>Ga0255379_10199_pt1 | contig 11129 bp, 9 predicted proteins | sample ANMaggSeSYBR01I3_FD_182105 | JGI IMG/M metagenome (GOLD analysis project Ga0255379, IMG submission 182105) | Sediment cell enrichment communities from methane seep in Santa Monica Basin, California, United Staets - ANME aggregate JGI... | ecosystem: Environmental > Aquatic > Marine > Cold seeps >... | reverse complement strand
AGGCGGGCCATAGGTGTGGGGGGCCTGGATGTGGCAGTGGTAATGGGCGGTGCGCCTTATTATGTGAAAATGCCAAAAGTCGTTGGAGTGAAATTGACAGGCAAACTCAACCCCTGGGTATCTGCCAAAGACGTCATCCTGGAGATGCTGTGTCGGTTCACAGTAAAGGGCGGCGTTGGCAAGGTTTTCGAATACTACGGTCCTGGCGTGAGTACCTTATCTGTACCCGAGCGGGCCACCATCACAAATATGGGTGCCGAACTGGGAGCTACAAGTTCCCTTTTTCCGTCCGATGATATAACAAAAGAATTTTTCAGGTTGCAGGGCAGGCTCGACGACTACAATGAGATGTCGGCAGACCATGATGCAGAATATGACGAGTACATTGAGGTCAACCTCAGTGAACTGGAGCCCATGATGGCAAAACCCGGCTCTCCTGATGCTGTTGTAAAGGTGTTTGAGGTGGAAGGCTTACCCGTGCAGCAGGTAATTATCGGTTCATGTACAAATTCCAGCTATAAGGATCTGATGCTGGTCGCAGGAGCAGTAAAAGGCAAAAAGGTAGATCCTGGCGTGAGTTTGCACATTACACCTGGCTCCAGGCAAGTACTGGAGACCATTATTCGTAACAGGGCACTGGCTGATATGGTCTCGGCAGGTGCACGTATCATGGAGGCCGCATGTGATGGATGTATCGGACTGGGTTCATCCCCTCCTTCGAACTCCGTGTCCATCAGGTCCTTTAACAGGAACTGGTCCGGGCGCTCTGGTACTATGGATGACAGTGTCTACCTGGCCAGTCCTGAGGTCTGCGTGGCCGCCGCTCTTACCGGAAAGATAACTGACCCGCGAAAACTGGGCGAGTACCCGGAGGTGGAATGGCCTGAGAGTTTTGTTACCGATGATTCCATGGTAATAAGGCCATCAAATGACCCGGAGTCTGTTGAAGTGATACGGGGTCCGAATATCAAACCCCTGCCTCAAAGTGAACCATTATCTAATGATATTGAAGGTGAAGTCCTGATAAAACTAAAGGATGACATCAGTACAGACGGTATCATGCCGGCAGGCCCGAAGATACTGCCCCTGCGCAGTAACATCCCTGCCATTAGTGAATATGTATTTTCACAGATCGATCCCGGTTTCCCTGCCAGGGCAAAAGAGAAGCAGGGTGGTTTTATCATTGGCGGCGATAACTACGGCCAGGGTTCAAGCCGGGAACATGCTGCACTGGCGCCGATGTACCTGGGAGTTAAGGCGGTCATTACTAAATCATTTGCTAGGATACACAAGGCTAATCTTGTGAATTTCGGCATTCTGCCCCTGGAATTTGCCGACCAGGCAGGTTATGACGCAGTGCAGCAGGGTGATACTTTGAAGTTTAGCGGCGTCAGGGAACTGATAGAAGGTGGTGCTACCAGCATACCTGTGCAGGCCGGGTCGAACAGCTTTGAGTGCATACTGGATATATCAGATAGGCAGCGGGAGATCATACTGGCTGGCGGGTTGCTGAATTATACGAAGATGATGCATGGTTAGAATCGGAAAATATGAGATATCTTTCTATTTGACTTGCATAAAACTGCTTGTGGAATTTGCCGAATCGATATGAAAAACAATACTAAGCAACCCAATTAATGTATAATTTATCATAACAAGTATAAAGTTGGAAATTAATCATGCCATAACAACTATAAAGTCGGAAATTAATCATGCCATAACAACTATGAAGTCGGAAATTAATCATGCCATAACAACTATGAAGTCGGAAATTAATTATGACATAACAAGTATAAAGTCGGAAATTAATCATGCCATAACAAATATAAAGTCAGAAATTAATTATACTACAACATGGATAAAGAATATATTACCAGGCTTATCTATGAATACAACCCTCACATCAAGGGGCTGAGCATAGAAATACCTGAATTCAAAAGAGAGCTTTATTCTGAAATATACAGATGGCTTGAGAAAAAACAGGCCATCGCTATTGTGGGACTTAGAAGAACAGGGAAAACAACCCTGATGCGACAGATAATCGAGACACTTAGCAGTAATGCCGCATTCTTTTCATTTGATGAAGAAGAGACCCAGAAAAAAGAAGTGCTGCTCTTTGTAATAGATTATTTCATAAACAACCTCAAATCCGGGTACATTTTCCTTGATGAGATACACTATGTGGATGACTGGGAAGGTGTACTTAAAAGATATTACGACCTGAAAAATATAAAATTCATAATATCCGGCTCCGAGTCCCTTGAGTTAAGCAAATCCAGGGCAACACTGACAGGCAGGATGGTAACATTCAAACTGGAGCCGCTTAATTTTCGGGAATACCTTAACCTTAAAGGGAAAAAGCTGGATGCAGGAAACATTGAATTTGACGATATGGCGGCAATTGAAGGCCTGTATACAAAGCTTATCACAGAAAAAGAGTACTTCGAACATGAATTCCTGGAATACCTCTACAAAGGTGCTTTTCCAGAACTGGTAAATGAAGACGATGAGTCTGTCATAAGAAAGTACATAAAAGAACTTGTGGTAAAAAAGATTATCTACAGGGACATACCTGCCATATTCGAAATCAGGAGAAGGGACCTGTTGTTCGAACTTTTCAAATACTCATGCAGCAATTCATCCAATCTATTTGAGATAAAGAACCTTTGCAATATATTCAATGCCAACTATGAGACCATCAGCAACTACCTGTTCTACCTGCGCTCGGCTTTTCTGGTCAATATCGTTGAAGTATATTCGAAAAGTCCTGCAAAACGTGCGCGCAGGAATAAAAAAATATATGCCGTACATCCTTCGATAGCCTTTGCTCTTCTGGGCTATAAAAGGGATATGCTGGTGGAGCAGGTACTGGGCCAGTATGTGGAATCAATCTTTGCAGACGAGTTTTTCTGGAGGGACAAACAAAAGAACGAGGTAGATGTGGTATTACAGAATGAATCCCTTGTGCCTGTGGAAATAAAATACCAGAATCATATAGTCCCTGGCGACCTTAAGGGGCTGAAAAAGTTCATGAAGACGTTCGGGTCAAAGAAGGGGATAGTGGTCACAAAAAATCTGTTTGAAAGCAGGGTTTTTGAAGATAAGGAAATAATGTTCATCCCTGTGTGGTTGTATTTATTAGTGAAATGAAATTGTAACGGTTCCCCAATATCAAAAACCCTATAAATTAAAAATTTTATCAGTCAAAGATGAACATTCAAGCACCTAGAGCATTCTTTATACGCTGTTTACTCTCTTCCTTTGTCCCACCGATTTCTATCTTAATATTTCGCGCGGACAGGATATCTTTAAACTCTTCCATCCCAAGCCCGGCTGTTTCAGCCGTTTTCCATAAACTGACCTTATTATTTTTATAGAGGTTTATTTGGAGTGCACTCCAAACCAAATTGATGAAGATTAGTGAAGAAGAGGCTATAAAACTTCTTGAAGAGCAAGTGATTACAGGTCACGAGGGATTTTTCTGTCTAAAATCAAGTAAAGATTTGACACTTAAAGAAGCACTTGTAACATACAGGAAAAAAGACTCGATCGAGAAAATATTTAATTCACTGAAGAACGAGATTGAAATAAAACCATTGAGAGTATGGTCGGATGCTAGCATTTATGGGGCAATTCTTGTGGGATTCATTGCTCAACTGTTCATATCGCTGATGCGATATGAGTTCGATGAACTGAAGCATAAGTCAACAAAATTCATCAAAAAAAGCTTATTGAATTTGACAGTTACCGTAGATTACATGAAAAGTGGCGCGAAAAATTTCATTTATGCGAATTTTGACTCATTGAATACACTGATTTTGAGGGGAAAACAGGGAATTACGTAGAATTTCGGTTGATAATTTTTCAACTGTCAAATGGGTTTTCTTGACAATATCTGGAAATTTTAGAGCAAATGAGTATACATTCTCTTCAAAAAAGAGTGGCAACTGTCAAACTTGGGATAATATGTCATTATTCAACGAGCGTAAATGATGTGACTGTGAGGCTGTTTAAGCATGTTTCTCCATATACTGCCTATGCACCGGACTTTACAGTGAATCTTGGAACAAGCTGGCTGACCTTTACGACTGAATTTAACACAACCAGTTTCTCAAGTACAGTGAACGAAGGACGGTTCCAGTTCTGGCTTTCGCCGTTTACGACAGCATGAGACAAATACTACATAGATAATGTAATACTGGAGAAAGTATAATTGAAGACAAAAACAGCAGTGGATTTATCTTCAGTACTTTCTTTAGACTGGAAAACCGAATAAATTAATATAAAAATGCCATTATATCATAAATTAAATTCACTACACTTCAAAAACATCGGAATATTTAATACCGATTGATTAATAACTCAATTTAATGTTTGTATTATTAAAGCAGAAAGAGGTATTAATGATGGGAATGGAAAATATAAGAAAGAAAGTATTATGGAAAAGAATTAACATTGGACTTATTTGTTTTATGCTGTTTGCTATTTATCTAAGTCCTTCTTCGGGTGAATCGATTAATATTGTTTCAAACCCTGGTTTTGAATCAGGCACGACTAATTGGGTATTCTATACCAATGGTGCAGGGACGTTCTTGAATGATGTTCCTGGCGCTGCGACCCCTCATGCCGGACATATCACAATTACCAAGCCTGGAACCAATGTTCAGGTCTACCAGAAAAATCTGGTACTTGAGCCAAACACAGAATATCAGTTGGACTTCAAGGCATTTTCGGAAAATGGACATGACCTCACAGTTTCAATAAAAAAGCATAGTTATCCCTATACTAATTATGGATCAAGGAACAAAGTTGTGAATCTAGGAACTTCCTGGGGATCACATTCGATCACATTTACCACTTCCGGGTTCTCGGGAACAGTGAATGACGCGCGTCTGATGTTCTCAATGGCTCCTTATGATGCTACAGGGGATCAGTATTACTTTGATGATGTAATATTGAAAAAGGTTTCTTCAGTAACACCACCGGTTACACCATCGTCTATTCTTTCAAACCCCGGATTTGAGTCCGGAACCACACCGTGGATCTTCTATACCAATGGTGCAGGAACGTTCTTGGATGATGTATCTGGAAGTGGAAGCCCACATGCCGGACATATTACTATTTCCCAACCAGGGACAAATGTCCAGCTCTATCAGAAATACCTGACACTTGACCCATATTCAGTATACCAGTTGGATTTCAAGGCATATTCGGGAACGGGTCATGATCTCGCAGTTTCAATAAAACAGCATGGTTATCCATATAATAATTATGGATTAACTAACAAAGTTGTGAATTTAGGAACTACCTGGGAATCACATTCGATCACATTTACCACTTCCGGGTTCTCGGGGACAGTGAATGACGCGCGTTTGATGTTCTCAATGGCTCCTTATGATGCTTCAGGTGATCAGTATTACTTTGATGATGTAATCCTTACAAAGGTTTCTTCAGTTACACTACCTCCGGCAACAACACCGACACCGACACTGACACCGACACCAACACCGACACCAACACCAACACCAACACCAACACCAACACCAACACCAACTCCGGTACCCCCATCAGGTAACCAACTCGTTGTACTTGATGTTACTCATACCCATACTACAAAAGTAACATATGTTCCTCTCTTACGAGAGGATATTTCAGGAAAAACCCAAACAAAATCCGGGCAGGGTTTTTCGAAATTTAATTTTGCTCCAGATTTCCCGACAAGTAGCCTGAAAACGCCTATTAATTACGCTGGGGGGACACTTTACCAACGGATTAAGGTAAATACTAAACCGAGCACTTACCCTGTTAGGTATCAAATATGCTTATTCCAGGATGAAATAACTCATGAACAACATGCTTGCAGCCAAAGTTCACTACTAACTTTTACAGGCACCGGTACTTACTATGCAAGTCAACCGATGACCTCGATGTACCAGTATGAAAATATTGACTGGAACCGTGAACTTCTTGTAGCAATGACGGTTGTTAAAGATAAGAATGGTGACCCGGTGGATAATGTCTACCCGCAATTCGTAGGTAATTGGCTTGGATCTCCTAACCTTGGTCTCTATTATCCGATGGATGTACGGTATACTGCTATAATGGTACCACCAGGCGGTGGAGCACCGGTGTGGCCGTAAGGCTTGATTCCTTTCTTGGAGCTGATAAATAGACAGCTCCATGTTTATTTTTTTAAAACACAAACTTATGAAATATAAATATAATTAAATTTTAAAAAACGCTACCGGTAAATATAATAAACATATTCATTTAACCTACGGAAAGTGAGATGGAATTTATTAAGAAAGGTTAAATAATCTAATTACTATATATAACACATAATGGACTGAGAAGAGATGAGACCTAATAAGATTATTTTTGTAATTATCTTTTTTATAGTAATTATCGCACTGGCTCTATATTTGAACTCATCCATTGATCATAAGATCGAATATGACGAAAATGTTTCGATCACATGGACACATTTATCCAGCGAGAATGGGGATATCCCCTCTCCTGGTCCTTCAATCGAACAGACTGCAAGTTTGATATTAGACGTTGACATGGATGGTATAAATGATTTTATCATTGGTAGTCGAAAAAAAGGCCCTTCATTATTATGGTTTAAAAAAGATCCGGTTGGATGGACAAAATATTTGATCGAAACTGAAACGCTTCCTATCGAAGCCGGAGGAGCATTCCATGACATAGACGGGGATGGTGATCTGGATGTCGTTTTTGGCGGGGACTGGCGAAGCAATAAAGTCTGGTGGTGGGAAAATCCGTATCCTCAATATGATCTGGATAAAACATGGGTGCGCCGAGAAATTAAAAATTCTGGTGATAACATGCACCATGACAAAATATTTGGTGATTTTGATGGCGATGGGGAGATAGAGCTTGTTTTTTGGAACCAGTATGCAAATAAATTGTTCATAGCTGATCTACCTTCCAATCCAAAAGATGGAAAGCTGTGGCATTATAACGAAATATGGTCAAGTGATTCGCGTACTGAAGGACTTGCTATTGGCGATATGGATGGAGACAAAAAGACCGAAATATTTGGAGGAGGCCGCTGGTTCAAGCATATTAGCGAAACTGATTATACTGCTTATTTGATTGATGATACTCAAAAAGAGTCTCGGATCGCTGTTGGTGATCTGAAAATGGGAGGTTTTCCTGAAGTTGTAATGGTACCTGGAGATGGAGTTGGTCGATTGAAATGGTATGAATGTACAGGTGACCCTACAGAGCCAAGTTGTTGGGAAGGTTATGACCTTTTAGGTTTTGATGTGGATCATGGACACAGTCTCGATGTGGTTGATATTAACGGGGATGGAATGCTGGATATTTTTGTCGGTGAAATGCGATTAGATGGCGATAATAATGACGCAAAGATGTGGATATTTTGGGGTGATGGAAATGGGAATTTTAGAGAAGAAATAATAGCAACAGGATATGATAATCATGAATCCAGGGTAGGAGATCTGGATGGAGATGGTGATATTGATATAATTGGTAAACCTTATAACTGGAACACACCAGGGCTTAATATCTGGCTTAATGATGATGCAGCGGGTCTTTCGCTTGGTCTCTGGGAGCGGCATATAATTGATATCAATAAACCCTGGAGATCTATCTTTATTGCGTCTGCAGATATGGACAATGACGGTTATGAGGATATAATAACAGGTGGCTGGTGGTATAAAAATCCTAAAATCCAGGGAACAAACTGGACAAGACACACAATTGGACAAACTCTTAACAACATGGCAACAGTTTATGACTTCGACGGGGATGGTGACATAGATGTTCTCGGCACACTTGGGAAGGGCTCAGATACAAATGCTGTCTTTGTCTGGGGACGAAACGATGGTTCGGGCAATTTTACGATTATCAATAACATAGAACCGGGAGATGGTGATTTTCTACAGGGGGTGGCTGTTGGAAATTTCCATAGTGGCGGTCCGGTAGAAATTGCGCTGTCCTGGCATGAAGAAGGAAAGGGTATACAAATGCTTACTGTCCCATCAGACCCTTCAAATGATATGTGGTCATTGCGTCGGATCTCTACAATTTCTCAAGATGAAGCGCTCAGTCGAGGAGATATAGACAGAGATGGTAACATCGACCTGTTGCTTGGAACTAAATGGTTAAAAAACGATGGTGGGTCATGGACATCATATACAATAAACACTGACAGTGGATCACCTGACAGGAACAAACTTGCCGATATCAATAGCGATGGTCGGCTTGATGCGGTTGTTGGTTTTGAAGCTATCAGTAAACCTGGGAAACTGGTGTGGTATGAACAGGGTGACAAGGTGACATCTATGTGGACAGAACATATTATTGCAAGTGTGGTAGGACCGATGAGCCTGGATGTTACAGATATCGATAATGATGGTGACCTGGATGTTGTTGTGGGTGAACATAATCTAAAAAATCCTTATGATGCAAAGTTATATCTCTTTGAAAATTCTGATGGGCAGGGTATTACGTGGAATGAGCAAGTTATCTATACAGGTGATGAACACCATGACGGTGCACAGATCGTTGATATCGATAATGATGGAGATATCGACATCATTTCCATTGGTTGGAGTCATGGTTATGTGCTGCTTTACGAGAACAGAGCAATTAAATCATCAGTAAAAATATAGTTCAGAAATTGGACTATGGACTAAAATGATGCACAATTCAGCGCAATTTATTACTATACATAATTAAATTATATCATATTATATTACTAAGCGAGGAATTAAGGGATATTGCGATGTTGAATAATCTTAGGAAGTTTTTAAGACGTTCAAAAATTTTAGTTTATATAAAAAGATATATATTTGAACGATGTTATAGAACGAAATGGTTATTAGTTCGTCCGTACTTAATAAAATCTTACTTCAAGGATTATCATATACGAAAAATGCAAATCGGAACCGGTCCAAGTTTAATGGAAGGTTGGCTAAACACCGATATTCATCCAAAATCCAGTGAAGTTATTTATCTCGATGCAAGTAAACCATTTCCATTTCAAAATAGTACCTTTTCTAATATATACAGTGAGCACCTAATTGAGCACTTGACATATAAAGAGGGATTATTCATGCTTAATGAATGTTATCGAGTTTTGAAACCAGGTGGCAGTATTCGTATTGCTACACCCAGCCTTGAGACTTTAATTGATCTTTATTCACAGGATAAAAGCGATATTCAGCAGCGATATATGAAAAGGATCTTTGATAAATTTTACCCAGAAAATCGTACATATAGAGAGGCTATTGTGATCAACAATGCTTTTCGCAATTATAAGCACCAGTTTATCTATGATCGTTCTACACTGCAAGATTCCATTGAAGAAGCAGGTTTTATTGAAGTCACTTCTTGTGAATACGGAGAAAGCTATGACAATAACTTTCAGGATGTAGAGTCTCACGGTAAAAATATTAATGATCAGGATATTGATCAGTTCCATACGATGATACTGGAGGCAAAACACCCAATATAATTATCGAATGATGTAATATAAGATTCATAGTAAAATTATTCGGGTATTAGTATAAAAGCACTAATTTCTGTTACTTTAACAAACAATAAGTGAGTTCGAAAATTAAACTTAAATCCATATGGGGTCTTTAAGTTCAATATCTCTTTTCTCAAGGTATTTCTGTACAAAATCTTATTTAAATATTCTAATAAATAGAATATATTACCCAACAATTTAAGTTTGATTTCGCCATATAATATAAAATCCATTTATGTCATTAGCAAAAACAACAGTAAGGAATCTAAGTGCAGTTGGTTTATTGCAGATTTTTGCTAAAATATTAAATTTAATCACTTTAGCAATCCTATCTAGATTACTTTTACCATCAGATTTTGGTATTGTCGCTATAGCTGGAATAATGATCACAGTAGTAGATCAGTTCAAAGATTTTGGAATAGCTACTGCAGTAATCCAGAAACATGAAAAACCCGAAGAAACCCTGCGGACTGGTTTTTCGATGAGATTTGTTTTAGGTATTTTGTTGTATGGTACAATTTTTATACTGGCCCCTGTATATGCGAATTTTTTTGATGAACAGGTAATTTCTTCAGTTTTGAAAGTTTCTGCTATTATTATAATACTTGAAAATTTGCGTTTCATGCCAGACACAAAATTAAGAAAGGAACTTAAATTCAAAACGATAGTTATTTCAAATTTTTTTGGTTATATTTCATATTCTATAGTTGCAATTTTCCTGGCATACGCCGGCTATTCATTTTGGAGCATTATATACGCTAGAATAATTCAAACTGTTATCTCTTCTATTTATTTCTGGATCAAGAGTCCATGGACATTTCATTTACAAATCGATAAAGAAATAGGAAAAGAACTGATTGGATATGGTAAATATATATTTGGAACCGGATTTATAGTTTTGGCAATTGATAACATGAATTTTTTTGTTCTGGGAAAGATACTTGGATCAACAATTGTAGGATATTACTTCGTGGCCTATAGTTGGGCAACTTTTTCTTCAAGAGAAATTATTGGAATAGTTGGCAGAGTTCTATTACCAACATATTCTTCTATTAAATCTGATATTCCAAGAGTTGGAAATGCATATCTAAAGACCTTAAAATATACATCAATGATATCTATACCTATAGCATTTGGAACATTTGCAATCGCACCGGAATTTGTAAATTTGGTTTTAGGAGATAAGTGGACTCCTTCTGTTTTACCTTTACAGATATTATGTATTGTAGGTCTACTTAAACCAATTAATTCAACGACGGGTAGTGTATTTTACTCTATAGGAAAGGCCCGGATAACAACCCTGATGGGGGGAGCGCAATTTTTATTGATGGTATTATTTGTTATTCCGGTTGTAGAGATATTTGGAATAATAGGGGTTGCAGCTCTATATTCTCTTATAATTATGATAATTACCCCTGTCAATTTTAGTTATATGGGAAAATATCTAAAACTCGAAAAAAGAAAGTTTGCTGAAATATTGATTGCTCCAACCATTTCAGCAGTTCTAATGGCAATATTTATTCTTATGATCAAAGATTATATGAAAAATTTCAGCTTTATTTCAGAATATCCTCTGATAAATCTAATTTTCATGATATTATCGGGG
>Ga0255379_10178_pt1 | contig 11130 bp, 12 predicted proteins | sample ANMaggSeSYBR01I3_FD_182105 | JGI IMG/M metagenome (GOLD analysis project Ga0255379, IMG submission 182105) | Sediment cell enrichment communities from methane seep in Santa Monica Basin, California, United Staets - ANME aggregate JGI... | ecosystem: Environmental > Aquatic > Marine > Cold seeps >... | reverse complement strand
GTGTTTCCAGATTCAGGTAAATTACCGGAATACTTAACTGTTCCAGCGGTTCACCCAGCTTCTCAGCCATAAAGCTTTTCAGGATCACAAGATCACTCTGTGCGACGGCGATTTGTTCCGGACCTGCATTCATCTCAAACATTTCTTTATCATAGATCCCCTGATCAACCACCGGCAAAAAGCTAAAGGCTGATTGTTTTCTATTTTCCAGGGCAATCACCTTCTGAATCGCATCGTCAAAGAGATAAACCGCATCCTGGACCATAATGGTTGCTCTTCCGGCAATGGCGATACGCTCCGGCACACCATCCAGGATCACCACATGACCAGTTGTATCAGTAATTTCTATGCTTTCTCCTGTGGGGGACAATCCCGGCAGGACGCTGCAGCCGGAAACAATAGCTAAGACCAAAAAGGCAATTAATAATCCTTTCTTCATTTGATATGCTCCCTCACCTGAGAACTAAACTCATCATGAATTATCCGGGAATTTGCTCCCGGCAATTTTCCAACCATTCCAGCATGGCGTTTATTTGTCCAATTCTAAAAAGAAATACCTGTGAGTTAATAAAATTATCCTTCTCCAGGGACTGATGCTGCCTCTGCAGATTCTGGAGCCAGCCCTGGCAAATCTTGATCTGCTGATTGATTAATTCAGCTGCTTCTTCTCCTTCTTCCCGAAGAAGAAAATAGAGCTTGGAAAGGAAAGCCAGGCGGATATAACGACTGCTCATGACCGGAGATTTCATCCAGCCTTCAAGAGTCTTCTCCCCCCGGGAAGTAAGCTGATATACCTTCCGATCCGGATAAGCACCCTGGCTGCTGACAGAAACTGAAAGCAATCCTTCCGTTTCGAGTTTATCCAGCAAATAATACAATTTACTGCGTTTAATCTGCCAGATCAGGGATAATTCAGGGGTATTATGCAGCCGGTTATAAAGCTCATAACCATGAGCAGGCTGTTCCTGGATTAATCCAAGCAATATATATTCCAGAGTGTGTGCTGATGATTTTTTTGCCATACTATTCAGATATTGAATATATAGATACTGAATAAGTTTACTAAACTTTCCAGACCCTGTCAAACATCCGGTTTATTGTTATTTCTCTTGATCTATTCTGTTCCTGAGGAAAAGCAGGAACCTATCCCCCAATAATAAAATCCAGGACCAGTATCCCGGCCCTGGATTCAACTATCATTATCGCAGCAACCGGGCAACCTCATCCTCTTTCCAATCCACCACAACTTCTCCGTGAATATAAAATGTCGGTGTGGTTAAATTGCCACCAGTCCATTCTTTTACCTGTTTAGCAGCAGCTGGGTTGCGGGTGACATCATATTCCGTGTACTCAACCCGGTTATTTTCAAACCAAAGCCGAGCTCGCCGGCACCCCGGGCACCACTTATTACAGAATAAAACTGCCCCTTCCAGGATCAGCTCATCCTCTGATTTCTTCACTTCAGGAACTTTGACGGGTTTATGATCCGGCTGTATGCGGCGAATTTCCTGAAACAATACCTCATTGTCGGGCTGTTCATCGATATCATGGATATCAACATATTGAACAATTCCATCTTTGTCGATTATAAAGATTGCCCGTTCGGATTTACCGTCCTCACGCAACACCCCATATTGCTCAGCTGTTTCCCCATGGGGCCAAAAATCACTGATTAGCGGGTACGAAATTCCGCCAATACTCTCTGCCCATGCTTTTAAAACCGGGATATGATCAACGCTTATGCCCAGAACCTGGACATCTAATTCCGCAAATGTCGCGTACTCTGCTTCATATGACGGAATTTGGCTGGTTCAAACCGGCGTAAAAGCTAAGGGAAAAAATACCATAACAGTTGTTTTTCCCCGGTACTCACTTAATGTGACTTCTTTATCAAGATGACTATTAAGTGTAAAATCAGGAGCCAAATCACCCACTTTTCTTTTCATAACTACCCTCTTTAAATTAATTTGAGTATATTCAACTACTATACTGTCTAACTCTGACATTAAGAATCGTCTGCCTCGTTATTTATACATTATTTATAATCCTGCCAGACAAAAGGGAGGTAAAAACCAAATCATTTGATGCAAAAAGCCCCCGTATGGGGGCGCAGTTCTCAGCCCGGTCATTAATGACCGGGCTGATTTCTGGAAATTTTCTTCTGTGATCTTTAATATCACTAATATTCAAACACGCACTAAAGACTCTGCCTGGACTGATTACAATTTACTTCCCGCTGCTTACGACTTCCCCATCACTGGCCGCGACAGGCAGCCCTGTCCACTCCCTCCAGGCCAGAGTCCACAGTGTAGAATAAAAAGCGTCAAATCCGCCCCCTATCAGCAGGAACACCGGCCACAGGAAGCAGCACAACGCGATCAATATGGTCGGAATCAGCATCATAATCCCAATCCCGACACTGATGGCGATTTGCATCAGGAACAATAATACTGCCGGACCCAGGTTGTCTCCCAGCACTTCAAATCCCCGCCGGTAGGAGCTGACGACATTCAGATCTTCCAGCATACAGGCCCGGTTAGCAAACACCCTTAACAAAGACAGAATTATCATCACCGGCACCAGGACGCAGGCTAAAACCAGGATAGGAAGGAAAATCCATTCCTCGATTGGATTGTTCACTCCCCGGGAGAGGGCTTCGAAACCTCCATAAAACCCCAGGGCTATCAAACTGAAAAAGACCAGTATCAAACCCGGCATAGCCGGCACCAGCCCAATACCAATCAACCGCCAGCCCTTTTGCCAGCCGGCTCGAAAAGCTTCTGAGAAATTGGTCGGATTGCCAAGCTCGATTTCATTTACCGCGCTGATCAATCCCCCGCGGGAGATTGTTCCCACGGCCCATAAAACCAGACCGGCCAGGAACAAAATGACGACCAGCAGAACAATCCCGCCCACGGCGATGAGTGGCAATTCCCAATTTTGGAATGGGGAACCATATTCGTAATCAAATCGAAGTAAATTTTGCCAGTCAAGGTCATTCCCGCTAGCTGTAAACTGGGCCGGGTTTCCTCCGCCACCGCCAGAGCCGCTGAGTGCAACCAGGACACCTAGCAGGATCAGGAATTTATTTTTCCAGATGATATCCCATGTTTTTGAAATTAGATTTCCGTAATCCATGATATTTTCCTCCATTTGTTCCAGGAACACAACTCAACATTGTGCTCCCTTGTAACGTCATTGGACCGACAGGTTAAGCTGTCCAATCCCAGCCTCAATTGTTATATTCAAGACAGGGCCGGGTCCGGAATACTTGCTGACAAATATCTGCCCCTCCCGATTTAAACCCTTGATATTAATCTCACCCAAACCGCCTGTGACTTCAGCGATAATATTAGTATCGAGTGGTAACAGCACAGTAAGCTCACCTACGCCACCCTGGATGTTAACCTCAAGGTCTTGATCGAGCATTCCGCTCAGGTCCACATATGAAGAGCCCGCACCCATCTTCAAGGCAAATGACCCCAGGTTCAAGTCAGCCAGATCAAGAATACTTTCTCCGGCCCCGAGGGTTATATCCAGGTCAAGAGGGATTTCTTCATTAAAAACCAATTCCCATTCATTTTTGTAGTTTGACGGGACACGGAAATTCGGTCCGTCATCTTGTTCTACTAACAGGTCACCTCTTCCACTGCTGCGGACGCGATAGGTAATATCAGGGGCATAATCCCTGTAACTGTAGTGAAACTCTCCTTCCATTAAGGACTCTGTCCCAGATTGGACTACAAGTTTCCCTGCGCCCATTATAATCTCAGCTGTGACGGATTCAGCATCTTCCAGATCAACCATTTCAGTGTGGGACTCCACCCCGCTCACCGCCGGAATGGCAACGCAGCCCGCTGCCGCAATTGACAAAGCGGCTATTAACAACAAACTAACTTTGATTCTTTTATCCATTAGGTTCTCTCCTGGGACCTTGTCTTTTCCAAAAGCAATAAGTCCCATTATCAATAATATTTTCTTTCATACTCATATACGGAAAAAACCCGGAGGAGTTGTAAAATTATTACCGTTTTATGTCCGACTCCCTTTGGTATGCTTTCGTTGTACTCTGTGTCCAGGTTGAGTGAAGGTACGTTTACAAAGTAGTAACAGGGAAAAAGCCAGCTTAATTAAGTCGGGAGTAATAAGTAAAGGCACAGATTCCTCTTTCCTGAAGGAAAGGGGCGAGGGGATAGGTCCCATCTGGAGTTGCACATACACCCCAACCCCCTTCCAGCTGGAAGGGGGAGCAAGGAACTGAGCCCTTCGATACGCTCTCCGCAAACTGCACTCCGAGCTACTCAGGATGCCTGGCTGGTATTTTTATTGGCACCAATTTCCGAGGGTGGTCCTTTGATCACTGAATACTGATTCCTGCTTACAAACAACTAACTCGCACCCACAAAACGTTGACGGAGCCGCCGAAACGGGTACACTTATGATTAAATCATTCTAGCTGTTTTTGGGATTTCGACTCCAGGGAGCAAGACCATGAAACAAATAATTGCAATATTAATTATATTTACTCTTCTTTCAGGCTGCGTCCCCCCTCAGGAGGATCCTCCTGACGTGGATCAGTATGTTATTGCCACCTTCGTGGCAGGGACGTTAACCGCGGAACCGCACAGCATTAATCAACAGGATCTACCAACAGACACACAGGCTCCCCCCAAGGACGTCTCACCGCAACCTCCAACACCGTCATCGACAGCGACCGAAACCTCCACCCCTACTCTGACCCTCACTCCCACGATAACAGAAACACCCGAGGGAGTACCCGGAGATCCGGTTCTTTCCCTGGGTTCACCAACATTTAAAGACAACTTTACGAATGGGTCCAATTTTTATCTATATGATGAACCCCAATCCAGCTATGCAGTGGATGAAGGGCAAATGATCCTGGTAGCTAAAAAAGCCAATGGGTATGAAACCTGGAGCCTTTCCTGGGGAGATCTAACCAATTTCTATCTGGAAATCACCGGCACTTTCGGGGAGGAATGCGGCGGAAAAGACCGCTACGGCATGATCTTTCGTGCGCCGGATACCAGCCAGGGATACCTGGTCAGCATCTCCTGCGATGGATCCTACAGGTTAAGTTACTGGGACAGCGAAGACGAGGAATACACCGTAATAAAAAAATGGACCAGCAGCGAACATATCAACGCGGGCCCGGGTGGGACTAACCGGCTAGGAATTAAGGTCAAAGGGTCAAAACTAACCGGCTATATCAACGGGCACCAGGTTTTTGAAAAGACCGATAACTCCTTCAGCAAGGGCAGATTTGGTGTACTGGTGGCCGCAATCGATACCCCCGGTTTTACAGCATATCTATCTCAAGCAGTTTATTGGAAATTACCCTGAGAAAGACAAGAGTTTAAATTTGATTAATAATTGGAGATCAAGCCATGAAACTTAATAAAACACATTTAATTTTGAGCAGCTTCATAATCAGTTTAATTCTTTTGAGTTCCGCCTGCAGCCTGCTCCCGGATCAGAATTCTGAATCCGGTGAAGGATCCATTCCCCAATTACCAGAAGATATAGATTCCCTGGTAATGCTGGCGAAGTTTGACCTTGCCCTGAAAACAGGTGCTGATATAGAAAAAATAGATACCGAAAGCGTCAAGGAATTTGATTTTACAGATGCTAGTTTAGGAGTCCCTGAACCAGGCGTGGAATACATTCAGGTGATCACCCCCGGCTACATCATCATACTTTATGCAGAAGGCGAAACCTATGAATATCACGCCTCTGGGGAAAGAGTGGTTCAGGTTCCATAATTTTGCAGGGAAGACAAACGAAAAACAGACTTAATCGACTAAAGAAGGCTTTGGACTTTCCCGAGCCTTCTTTTCTTTAAATTCAGACCTCCGAGATCGATCCGACCTCGGAGGTCTAGGGGGGGAAAAAAGTATCTGAAAGTTGATAACTACTCCTATTTTTGGCAGGTTTTTAGCTTTAGATAGTCAATTTTCATTGGATTTAACTAATAAATTAGTGTTTTTGTTGATATTTCCCTTTGATTCAGAGGGAAAGTATATAACAAAATTGTAAATGGCTGTTTTACAATCTATAATACACTTATTGATTAAGAGCAAGATCAGGATTACTGTATCCTGAAGGAGAACATCATAGCTAAACAAAAAGCTCAAGAAATTCCAGGCGCCAAGCCATCTCTTGGTCGGGTTTTACTTGATTCTAAACTGATTTCCCAAGATCAGCTGGATCAAGTACTGGCAATGCAGCATGCTGGTGATACCCGCCGCTTAGGGAACATCCTGATTGATCAGGAATGGATCACCGCGGAAAGCCTTGCCCTGGCGCTGAGTATTCATCTAAATTTGCCCTTTGCGGATCTAAGCAGGCAAACGGTATCATCTGAGCTGACCAAAATAATTCCCGAAAACGTTGCCAGGCGCTACCAGTTAATCCCGGTTGAAATCAGCAACGGTTCACTATTAGTCGTAATGGAAGATCCAACGGATATTCGCGTATTAAGTGAAGTATCAGCCCTCACGGGTATGAATATCACTCCCTCTGTGGGCGTTGGCATGGACATCCAATCCGCCATCGATCTGCACTATAAAGCCAACAAGGAAATCGAACGAGAAGTCGCGGAGTTCTCCGGAATTTCGGAGATAGCCGACGCAGATCTCGATGCAAGCGCAATATTGGAGGACCCGGTCGTCCGTGCAGTAGACATGATTTTAGGACAAGCTGTCCGGGACCGTGCTTCAGACATCCATATCGTACCGGATCATGATTCAGTGCGAGTTCGCTACCGGGTTGACGGGATGTTAATTGATGCTTTATCCCTTCCTCACGGAAGCCACTACCAGCTCTTATCCCGAATAAAAGTACTAGCCGGAATGAATATTGCCGAGCGAAGACGCCCTCAAGATGGTCAATTTTCCTATGAAGCCAGCGGTGAAGAAATTTTCTTCCGAGTAGCGACCAGCGATACTACCTGGGGGGAGATGGCAACCATCCGCATTCTGGGACGGACAGAATCCATCCTCAACCTGGATGGGCTTGGAATGCAGGATCAAACTATTGAACAATTTAAACGTATTGTTCAATCTCCATTTGGCATGGTGCTGGTAGCTGGCCCGACCGGTTCTGGAAAGACCACGACCTTATATGCAGCGTTAAACCAGCTCGATCGTAAGCGCTACAACATCCTGACAATAGAAGATCCAGTGGAATACAATTTTACAGGCATTAACCAAATCCAGGTAAACCGGGCTGCCGAGATTACTTTTGCATCCGGCTTGCGGGGTGTGATGCGGTTGGATCCGGACAAAATTATGGTAGGCGAGATCAGGGATGTTGAAACCGCAAGCGCCGCTGTCCAAGCCGCCTTAACAGGGCACCTTGTACTATCCTCAATTCATGCTAACGACGCGGCGGGGACTTTGTTCCGGTTGGTTCATCTGGGAATCGATCATTATCTGATCAACTCCTCGGTACTCGGTATGGTCTCGCAGCGGTTGATTCGTCTTACTTGCCCACACTGTAAGACTACAGTGATACCCTCAGAAAAAATCGGCGAAATTTACCAAGCTGAAATGGGTGAGCCTCTCAAGGAATTCCAAAAAGGAGAGGGCTGCACCTACTGTCATGAAACAGGATACCTTGGCCGCATCGGGGTCTTCGAATTACTTAGAGTCAACAACGAGATCCGGCAAATGTTCTCCGCTGGTGCGAGCTCAAGCGAAATAAAATCTACAGCGATTAAAGCAGGTATGCTTTCCATGCTTAAAGATGGTCTGCTCAAGGTTAAACAAGGAATCACCACACCGACAGAAGTTCTGCGGAATGTGTATTCTGTGGAATAAACTCCAGACACCGACAATCGACAAGACCAAAAGAATGAAGGAGCAACAATGCCGTACCGTTATTTAGCTTATGATTCATCCGGGGTGGAGAAACAGGGTGTGCTTCAGGTTGAAATGGAAGAAACCGCAGAACGGATTCTGTATGAACGCGGCCTGACAATAGCTAAACTGACAAAAACAAGGGCAGGACTGGACCTGGCAAAATGGTTTCCAACATATTTTGGCCCAAAACTCAGAGATGTGATCGTTTTTACCAATCAAATGGCAAATTTAGTTGAGTCTGGCGTACCACTATTAACTGGATTGAATCTCATGATGGAAGAAGTGACCAGTAAACCTCTCCAGAAGGTGCTTATGGAGGTAGTAGAAGATATCCGGCAAGGCAGCGCTATCTCCTCAGCCCTGGCAAAACACGAGTTGGTATTCCCACCCATTTATCACCAAATGATCAATGTTGGAGAACGTACAGGTAATCTCGGAGCAGTCCTGCGGCAGCTAGGTATCCACCTGGAAAAAGAACAAAGCACCAAGTCCAAGATACGTGGCGCGATGACTTATCCAGCTGTTGTTCTTTCCTTAGCATTCGTGGTAGTTTTAATTTTGCTCAATTTCACCCTGCCTCCCCTGCTCCAGCTATACAGTGAATTTGAAGCCCAATTGCCCTGGCCGACACGCTTTTTAATGGCTTCTTCTGATTTTTTCCAGGAATATCGGCTTTATTTATTCCTGGGACTGATGGCTATTATTGGAGGTGGCTGGTTTTATTTTACGCGGCCGCGAGGGAAAAAACAATTAGCACATATAGCCTTAAAAATCCCGGTCATTGGCAAGGTCAACACCTACGGTAACAGTGCTCGCTTCAGTAGAACCCTGGCAACTTTATTATCCGCCGGGCTACAGCTGACAGAATCCATGGCGCTTACCGGACAAACAATTCAGAATACAGTTCTTAATCAAGAAATCGATAACCTGCGGCAAGAGACATTGCAAGGGCGCGGGATCGCTATCCCTTTATCACAATCTAATTATTTCCCAAAAATGCTGGCTCATGTTGTCCGGATTGGAGAGGAAACTGGTTCTTTGGACACCCAGTTGGAAACTTTAGCAGGTTTTTATGAAGAAGAAGTAGATCGGGCAATAAATAATATGACCACCTTGCTGGAACCGGGCATGATTATCTTCGTGGGAGTCATTGTAGCTTTTGTGGCAATCTCGGTTATCTTACCCATGTATTCCCTTTTAGGCCAAATTCGATGAGTTTATTTCAGCGTCCCTGCTTCATCAAAAACCCTCTCGCGTCCTTCAATGATGAAGGAGGAACAACCCTGGTAGAGGAGTTGGTCACAGTGGCGATTATTGGAATTGGCATTGTGGTCCTTGTTGCAATGATCACCACTGGTGTTATCGGCGTAAGGCAGGTAGACGACAAAGTGCTGGCAGAATCTTTGGCTCGATCCCAATTGGAGATCATCAAAGACGCTGCCTACCAGGCTGATCCGGTCTCTGTGCCGTATCCTGCAGTTGCTCCGATTCCAAGTTACAGCGTTGCAGTGGGAATAGAATACTGGAATGCATCCAGCAGCACATTTGTTTCTTCTGTTTGGGATGATGGCCTTCAAAAAATTACCGTAACTGTATCATCCGCTGGGACTCCTCTGGTTCAAACTGCAGATTATAAAGTGGATCGTTGATGAATACTATCTCAGCTAAATCAGCCAGAATAAGGCGCCAAGTGAAAAGAGTTCACAGTGAACGCGGCACTACCATGGTAGAACTGCTTGTAGCAATGTCCATCAGCGTACTGGTGTTTGGAATCATATCAACCGCTCTGGTTCAGTTTTTTCTGGTAACCCGCTGGGGAAACGATCAGCTAATAATAACCAATGACCTCCAGGTAGCTTCGCTGTGGTTGGGTCGAGATGCCCTGGAATCTGCCAATTTTTCCCCGGGGGCGGGAGCAGTTTACGGCACTTTAAACTGGGCTGATTCAACTCATCAATACCGTTATTCATATAATATTGTGGACGGCTCATTAGTCCGGGAACATTTTGAGAACAGCATCCTTCAGTCCACTCTGCAGGTGGCGAGGCATATCACCAACCAGGGTGACGTGGTTTTCAGTACCAGCAGCCAACTATTATCCGTATCAATAACCTCTACCAGCGGCGACGAATCAGAAACTGTGGATTTGAGTCTTGCCATGCGATCTCATTAAAGGATGGGAATGAAAAGGTTGAGAAATCAAGGCGGACAGAGAGATAGGGTTTTACAATCGGTCGGAAATTTACCTGATCTGTTGTTAAAGCTATATCGTGGGTTAAAACAAGAATCCGGCAGGTCTTTGCCCGCCGCGCTGATCACCTTAGCTGTAGGTTCGATGCTCCTGACTCCCTTTCTGTCTTTTGTCAGTACCCGATCACTCGGCACCAGGGCTGCAACAGAAACTTTTAATGAGCAGTATGCCTCCGATGCCGGGGTTGAATATGGAATTTGGAGTTTGCTCAACAATACGGCATTTCGGACCCAAGTTGACATCAACGCAGGGATCCCCCAGCCGCTTGCCTTCCCGGGTCCAATCAATGGATACACACCGACCCTTTCAGTGACCGGACTTCCAATTGGCAGTTGGTACCTGAGGCAATTTTTTCCATCAACGATTAATAGTGGAGGTTCGCTGGCATATGCCGGGGGAGATCGTGTCTATGCCTTGAGGGGTGCTAACTCAAGGAACTTTGGCTATTACAGTATCTCTGCAGACCAATGGTTTAGTTTAGCAAATACTCCGAATCCTGTTCGCCAGGGGGGGGCGCTGGTTTATGCAGGCGGAAACTATCTATATGCATTACGGGGAAGAAACAACGATAATTTCTGGCGCTACAACATCACCACCAATAACTGGTCAAACCTGGAAGACACACCCAGCCGGGTTACCCGAGGTGGAGCCCTGGTATATGCCGGGGGAAATTTTCTCTACGCCCTGCGAGGAAATTCAAACAATTTTTGGCGCTACAACATTTCATCAGACAACTGGATCAGCCGGGCCAACACACCCGACACCGTTAGTTTCGGTTCTGACCTGGTCTATACAGGTGGAAATTTCATTTATGCCTTTCGCGGCAACAACAGAACCAATTTCTGGCGCTATAATATCTCCGCCAATTCCTGGAGCTCCCTGCAAAACGCCCCCGCAAACGTCAATAATGGTGGATCGCTGGCATACAACGGGGGAGATTATATCTACGCTCTACAGGGAAATTCCACGGATTTCTGGCGGTATACTGTTACAATGAAT
>Ga0255379_10206_pt1 | contig 11151 bp, 8 predicted proteins | sample ANMaggSeSYBR01I3_FD_182105 | JGI IMG/M metagenome (GOLD analysis project Ga0255379, IMG submission 182105) | Sediment cell enrichment communities from methane seep in Santa Monica Basin, California, United Staets - ANME aggregate JGI... | ecosystem: Environmental > Aquatic > Marine > Cold seeps >... | reverse complement strand
AATCCGCAAAAGTTGCACGGACAGTAGCGGACAGCGAGAAATATGGGGTGACAGTCAATGATTTTATGATTGATTTTTCACGGGTGGCTGACCACAGAGATGCAGTGGTTAAGCAAACGCGGAACTTTGTGACTGAATTACTGAATAATTACAATGTGGATATTTACCAGGGGGAAGGAGAGATCATCAGTGCAAATAAGCTGCTGGTAAAAGGCGGAAAGCTGGATGCTGACGGCAAGACGATGCACTTTGATGGGAAGAATATAGAACTGGAAGCAGAAAACATCATCATCGCCACTGGTTCAAAACCAATGATCCCATCGTTTATTGATATTTCTGATTCGACCATTGTCAGTAGTAATCGGCTTATCAGTATTAATCAATTACCAGAATCGCTGGTAATCATCGGCGGGGGAGTGATCGGGCTTGAGTTTGCAACAATTTTCTCAAATTTGGGCAGCAAGGTGACGATCATAGAATTTCTAGACAGAGTCCTCGCGCAGATGGATACGGATATCTCCTCGGAAATCACTCGTATTATGGAGAAAAACGGGGTTGAGATACTAACGGCGCATAAATGCACCGGCATCAAGAGTGGTGTTATCAGCGCAGAAAATATCCGCTCAGGCGAAGTAGTTTCAATCGATGCGCCGATGACATTGGTAGCTATTGGCAGGCAGGCAGTAGTGAATGATGATGGGTATAAAAAGATAGGATTGAGTTATACCAAAAAAGGTGTTGATGTGGATGATTTCCTGAAGACCAACATTCCAGGAATATGGGCGGTGGGTGACGCAACCGGTCGGTCCATCCTTGCGCATGTAGGTATCCAGCAGGGAGTTATTGCTGCGGAGAATATCATAAAGGGTGAAAGTGAGACTCTCCGAAGGATGGATTACTCCGTAATTCCAGCGGTCATTTATTCGCTGCCAGAAATAGTTGGAGTGGGAATTGTTCCTGACAACCTAAATGATGTTAAGGTCGTGAAAGTGCCTTTTTCTGTCAATCTTCGGGCCGGGATCGAGGATTATCTGGACGGTTTCATAAAGATGTGGCTGAAGGATGATGTTGTTCTGGCAGCGCAGGCGATCGGGCATAATGTATCTGAAATCATTCAGGAAGTAACAAATATGATCGTTTTGAAGACAAACATACATGATGTGAGTGAGATCATTCATGCTCACCCAACCTATTCCGAGATAATCCGATCAACGCTTGATCTGGCGTTGGATAAAGCAGTAGATTTTTATTTATAAAAGAGTAGAGGTTTTACGGGATGACAGGCATCTGCAGTTAAAATTGTGGGTGCCTTGAATTTATTTAACCCCCAACATTTTTCGATTTTCTATTAGAATATCAGCACATGAAAATTTTGAAAAGCGGTTTGATTTTAATGGTGCTGCTAATATCTGCGTGCCAGCAGGCGGCGGGGATGGAAACGGTAACACCTGCTCCTGTTGATGATCATAAGGATATGGACACGGCGGTTCAGTACGGAGAAGCAGAATATATTGAATCTGTCCGTGTGATTTATCCTCCTGCCTGGCCAGAGGAAATACAAATTGTAGTAAATGGTTTCTTGCCTGATGGCTGCGCGGAAATATATATGATCGAACCTGTTCGAGATGCGAATGGGTACACCGTTAAGATCTACACGAAAAAAGAAGCTGGAATTGTGTGTACAGAGGCACTTGAACCATTTGAGGAAACGTTTGTACTGGATACGAGCGAACTTGGCGGCGGTAATTACAGTGTCTTTGTGTATGGGAAATCCACGGATTTTTCGTTAGAGATACCCGCTGATTCTAATGATGTGGGTGGTTGATAAAATAATATTTATCTGCATGGAGTGCAGGACAATGCGAAAATCAGCAATACTAATATGTATTATTCTACAAGTATTCTTTATAAGCTGTACCCGACTGCCGCTGCTGTCAAGCTTTTTTGATTCATCAACGGAAAATGGGGCAGGTGAAACAACCTTAAGGGATGATTTTTCTGATTCAAAAAGTGGTTGGAAACAAATCCAAATTGATGAGGGGGCGGCAGGGTATGTCGGAGAAACATACCAGATCACTGTTAATATGCCCAATACAGATATATTTTCAACGTATAGCAGGATATTTGTGGATAGCGAAACTACTGTTAGGGCAGCTAAAATGCAGGGATCAGATAATAATAATTTTGGATTAATCTGTAGATTTCAGGATTCAGATAATTTTTATGCTGGGCAGATAAGCAGCGATGGCCTGGCCGGGATATTTAAGATTGAAGATGGTGAATACCAATTATTGGGTCATCAGAGTATGGTGCCTGTCCCTGCAATTATGGGCGGCAGCGGGAAAAATGAGATCTGGTTTGAGTGTGTTGAAACCACATTATCACTTGCAGTTAATGGTGAGTTTGTTGATAACCAAAGGGATGATACATTCAAATCTGGCGAGATCGGATTAATCGCTGGTACCATTGATGGAAATATTGGTGTTTTCCAGTTTGACGACCTTACAGCGTTCCCTAGATAAACGTTGTAGTTGGGGCAGATAGAAGTATGAGGAAATGATGGAACAAAAGAAAACATTTCTTTTTTCAACCTTGGTGTTAATTTTATTGGGGATCAATGCTTGTGTACCGCAGCCTGAAATTTCTACTGAGGAACCAGAGCAAGCACCTGGCATCATCCGCTTTACAGAGACACCGAGGGTATGGGTGACGATTGCACCTGATAATGCGGCTACTCCATCACCGACACCTACAGTGAGGCAAATTAGCACTCAACTGCAGGGGCGCATTGCTTTTCAGTCAGACCGCGATGGCAGTTTGGAAATATATGTGATGAACGCTGATGGCACCGCAGTTAGCCGATTGACCAATAATCCCGCGGTAGATGTATTTCCCGACTGGTCACCAAATGGGGATAAGATTTCCTTTACATCTGACCGGGATGGTAACCCGGATATATTTATCATCAACCCTGACGGAACAAACTTAACTAAATTGACAAATGCAGCCGCCAATGATGTGTTGCCTTCCTGGTCTCCAGATGGCGAGAAAATCGCATTTGTCTCAGATCGCGATGGGAATGATGAAATTTATACGATACGAATAGATGGGGATAACCCCATTCGTTTGACAAATGAGCCAGCTCAAGACTTGTTCCCGGATTGGTCTTCAGATGGAGAATGGATTGTTTTCTGCTCTACCAGAGATGTTAATTCAGAAATCTATAAGATAAGAAAAGATGGAGGATAATTAATCCGCCTCACAGATGACCCCGCGGCGGATTCTAATCCTGTTTGGTCTCCAGATGGAACGCGCATTGCTTTTATTTCCAGGCGGGATGGGTTTGCGAATTTATTTATGATGAACGCAGATGGGTCAAACTTGATTCAACTTACGCATTACAAATCCATTGTTGAAGTACCCTCCTGGTCTCCTGATAGCCAGATGATCGCGTTTGCTTCTGATATGGAAGGAAATCGCGATATTTTTATCATCAGCGCAAATGGCGCAGGTTTGAACCGATTGACTGATCTTCCTCAGGAAGATTTTTACCCCTCCTGGTCACCACAGCTTGGTTTTTTAGAAACATCTCTACCAGAACCAACCGCGGCACCAGAAAGCGTGTGTGTCAATTCAGAAGATTCGTTATATGGTTTTTCACCCGAAAATCCCATCAAAATTGGGTTTGACCCGCGTGATGAGGGTGCAACGGAAAGCGCGTGTCTGCCGTGGCTTTTAGGGCCGCAGGGCCAGGCAATTACAATAAGCCTGCTTGATGAAATACGTGTGAATGGCAGTAAGTTATGCAAGGTTTCAGTTACATATGAGGATCAAGATACAGCGGACATCTTATATTTTGACGTTTTTAATTTCGAACAACCAAAAGCTCCCCGGGGATACACCTGTGGGTCACCGCTTGAATATTTGAAAGCGATTACTGCGGCACTGTATTAAATTACCTGATCCGCAACCCAGTGCCATTTTTTACGTATATAAAAAAGAAAAATGGAGTGTTAATAATGAAAAGACTTTATAGAAATGAATCAGATGTGATGATTGCTGGTGTGTGCAGCGGTTTAGCAAAATATTTTGATGTGGATCCAACAGCGATCCGATTGGCTTTCGTACTTCTGTTATTTGTCGGATTTGGTGGATTATGGATCTACCTGGTTTTATGGATCATTATGCCGTTGGACCCGGGTCAGGAAAGTGATGCTGTGGAAGTTAAACCAGCACAAAGAACACCTGCGATCAAAAAAGCTGAAGCTAACAAGCAGCCAACCGCAAAAAAGACGGCAGTGAAAAAAGTGCTTGTGAAGAAACCTGCCGTGAAAAAAAGAACAGTAGAAACGACTTCTAAGAAAAAGCCAACATCTAAAACTAACCAGGTGGAAGAGAAGAAGGAATAAAAAAAGAGCCATTGGATTCTTCCAATGGCTTTGATAATAAACTTATTTGTTGTTTTTCTTTTGTTTTTCTTGATACATTCGTTCATCAGCCAGTTGGAACACATCTGTCAGTAGATCGCCTTTATTGGCAGTTGCGCATCCTATTGAAATGCTTAATTGTATGTTCTCGGTATTTGATTGATTATGGAGAACCACTTGATCAAGCACACGTTGTTTAATCTGTTTTGCGAGATTTGCGTCGACATTGGGCAGTAAAATTGAAAACTCATCCCCGCCAATCCGCGCGATCACATCTTCTGAGCGAAAACATTTCTTAAAGATACTTGCGATACACTGCAATGCAAGATCCCCTGCCTGATGTCCGTGCAGGTCGTTTATTTTTTTGAGGTTATCCATGTCGCCGATCAGGATGCTGATGGGGCGCAGCCTGCTTCTTCCCATTCGTGCCATTTCTTCTTCAAAGAAAGCGCGGTTATAAACACCTGTCATTATATCGTGCAGGCTGATGTAGGTAAGCCGCTCTTCAGCTAATTTTCGTTCCGTGATGTCAACGTTTGAGAATAGGATTCTATCCCAACTCTCCTCAGACCCTGGGAGAACTGTAAGCTTGGCGATCACGTATAGTTTTTCCCCTTTCAAATTTTTATATACCATTTCCTTTTCCAATGTAGTTTTTCCGTCCAATAAAGAGCAAATGGTATTGATTTGTTCTGTACGAGATTCATCATCTACAATTGAGCCAAGGTTTGCCTGAAGATCTGCCTTGTCCTTCGCATGGAACAATAATAATGAAGCAGCATTCAGGGATATTATCTTTCCTAGCTTGGACATTGTAAAAAATTCATCTGGGTGTTCTTTTAGGAATTCGCGGATATTCTTTCCTGATTTATTCTGCATTTCCATCACCCACCGTTTTTTATCTGAAAAATCTTGTAACCACAGTGCGACTGGAGAATCTTGAAACAATCGCCGAAATCGTTCTTCGCTAACTTGAAGCTCTTCTGTGGCAAGTTTTTCAACGGTGATATCGCGATAGAGGCCCAGTACGCCGATTCGTTTGCCATCTATAATAATTGGCTCGCCCAGTATTTCAACATCGACAAGTGTTCCGTCCTTGCGCCGGCGCTTACCGAATTCACGCATTGTTTTTCCGGCTAAGACTCCTTTGGTGATATCATACGCTTCATGTGCATTAGCAGGATCGCACACAAGATCATCCAGGTTTTTCCCCATAATTTCGTCCGTGCGGTACCCAAAAATCTCTTCAAAGGCCGGGTTGATGGACATAACCTGATGATTTTGATCTAATGTAGTAATTGCGATTGGGCTGTTTTCTACTAATGCCTCATAGAATAGTTTTTGTCGGAGGATTTCATCGGACCGCTTGACAACCAGGCTTTCCAGATGGCTCGCCTGATCCAGCAGCTTTTGTTGGCGAATACCGACCTGATATCCAAAAAAACCGATGACCAGGAGAGCGGTATCTATGATCCACAGAAGTGGATTCTGCTGATGCACCAACAAAAAGGAGGGGAAATTAAAAGGTAAATTTTGATTGATGATCTCAATGCTGGTAGAGAGGAAAGGAAAAATAATACCAAAAATTACACCAGCGACTGTGAACTTGATTACCTCGGAATAATTTTTTATTTTTTTCATAATTTTTAAATGCAATCACTTTGTGAATATTTAATTAGCAAGAAGCATGCCAATAACTCTATTATAGTGGAATAATTTTTTCCGGATTTTATTGGGTTGAAATTGAAACAATCATCAAGTGATACAATGAATACTGATTAAAAGGTAAAAATCCCCACTTGACAAGCCGTATATTTCAGTACACAATACGGCAATACTCTTCTGCGGTCAGTGTTGTGCTGACGCCAGAATGGAGGAAATATGCAAAAGAATCTAAATAAAACAATAAAAGTAGCGGCGCTTATAGCTGTTCTGCTGGTTTCAGCATGCAGCACAGGTGAACCGCAAGAACCAACCCCAGATATAAATGTGATTAAGACGGAGGCTGTTCAGACTGCGATGGTCGAAATGACTGTGCAAGCAGCATTGTCCCCATCAGAGACCCCGCTTCCCCCGACGCTGACCCCGTTGCCAACTGCTACTCTAAATACTGACGCGACCCAACCTCCAGCTGGATCGTCTTCCTCATCATCCAGCAGCGGAAGCAGTTCTGGCGGCACATCAGGCACAGCAATCCCAACCTGGACGCCAGTTGTGTATGGATGCGAATTTGTTGATCAGGATCCTTGGGATAAAATTCAAATGACAGGATCGATATATGACGTAGTTTGGACCATGCGCAATGTGGGGAGTGCAACCTGGTCGAAGTTTGAGTATTACGTAAAGTGGGTTGGCAGAGATGACATCAGCCCCAAACATATTTACAAGCTGCCGCATGATGTGGGGCCCTACCAGACAGTTGATATCGCTGTGGATATTTACATTCCCACAAACCCGGTTGAAGATCCTGGCTGGTCAACAGAATGGGCGATCGTGAACGATAATGGCGATGAGATATGTCATTTTTATCACAATATCCCCAGTACTTATCCAGCCCCGACAGCAACTCCTTGATATAAGAAACTATAAAAAAATAAAACTGGTTTCGCATGAAACCAGTTTTTTATTTAATGATTCAAACTATCTTTTGATTTGTTTTTTTAAGTAAGAATCTAATCGTGCCCGAAATAAGGCGCGCTCAAAATACATTCCATCCGGGGATAGTGTATGATAATTCTTTTTATGCAGGACTTGCATCAAGGGGAGAAGCTGTTGGCCATAATGCCGCATACAGGACTCCGGGTGAATTCCCGGCCAGGAATAACATGAGATCGTCTTGCGCTTGTTTGCGGTTGGAATACTCTGGGGAATCGTTTTTCCCCAATTTGGACCATCTTTCTCGAATATGAACTGGTCTAAATTTCCGTGAGGAATACCTTCAATTCCCTTTACCACTGGTGGTTTAGAATCAAGGGTATAGGGATCGGCTGAAAGATCTACGATAATCGCGTGTTCAGGAAGATATGCGATCCACTCATTGGGGATGATTGGTTTTGATGGATCGTAGCGTTGGGTAGCGTCGACGACAATGTCAGATTCAGCTAATAACTCGATCATCTGGCTCTTATTGTGAGTGATATTACGCCCGACAGCTGTAACAACCGCACCGGGGCCTCCCAGGCGAATATGTTCGTAGTTCCTCTCCTTTTTACCCAGTTTTGAAGCGGATTCCATCGCTTGCTTGCCAACCATTCCTGTACCGAGGACAAGCACTTTCCATGGGCTCCCATCCTCTCGGATGAGGTTAGGAGTATATTTTTCAAATTGCGTGTAAGCTGCTTCAAGGCCGTTCCAGGCAACGGATTTCATATTCTCCACCAGTCTTACATTGAAATCATCCACGATGCCATCGAGGGATATTGCCTGAATATTATTTTCTCCCATGATTTTTTGGCGCAATGGGCGGGTTGGATAATGAAGCATTGAGATCAAACAGCTATTCTTGCCTAACAAAACAAATTCACCATCATGCGGAGAACGAAGGATGAGTACGTAATCCTGTTTGAAAACCTCTTCTCGTTCTAAGGGGTGAATAGAGGGATTATCGCTTTTGTAATTATCAAAGTAGAAATTCAGCGAATTGCCATAGCCTTCTTCAATGAAGACCTCAAAGCCGATCCCCGTTAACTTTTGGGTGAAGTCAGGTAAGAACACCCGTTTTTCTCCGGGTTCTTCCCGCATGATCGGAAATCCAATGCTGATCTTTTTGCTCACTTATTTCTCCATATAAAACGCGGTGATGAAATCATCTGCCAATTTTTGATAATAATGCCCTGCCGATTGCCCGTTCAAAGAAACGCCCATTCGGATTGATGCCGTTTAGTCCGCCCTGATTTAATAATATGCGCATGATCGGACGGAGCTGCTGCCCGTACATCTGCATGCATTCCGCGGGATGGATTCCCGGCCAGGAATAACAGGAAACCACGTTGCGTCGGTTTTCTTTGCGCACATAATCGGGGATTCTTGCGTAAGCGGGATCATCGGGGAAAAGCACGAATTTGTCTAAGTTTCCCTGCGGAATCCCTTCGATGCCTTTGGTATAATTTTTGCCCAGCTTTTGCTGATAGGGGTCAACGGAAAGGTCAAGGATCACCGCATGGGCAGGAAGATATGCCAGCCAATCATTGGGGATGATTGGCCGAGTGCTGTCCACTCGTGCGCTGGCATCCACAAGAATATCTGTTTTTGAAAGCAGGCCCCGCATGATTCTTGCGTGATTGGTAATATCATAATCAACTGCAGTTACGATCACCCCCGGAACGTTATCCTGCGCTAATTTTTCATGAAGCGGAATGCTGCCGTAATGCACAGCTGCTTTAACTGTGTATGCGCCTAAAGCGCCCGCGCCCAGCAAGGTAATCTGGATAGCCTGCCGGTCCGGGCTGAAGAAACCGGGTTCTGGATAGGTGTTCTGAAGTGTCTGAAAAGCCGCTTCGAGACCATTCCAGGCGACTGCCCGAAAATTCTCAATCATGCGGTTGCCAGAATCATTTTTAATCGAATCGAGAGAAATGCTTTTCAATCTTAAAGAGCGTAACAAATTGACCCGTTCCGGTCGGGTGGCGTAGTGCAGCATACTGATCAAGCAGCTTCCCGGGTGCAATTTTCGCAGATCATCGTCGCTCGGGCAGCGGAGGTTCAGGACAATATCTTGTTGATATGCGTCATTGTGTGAAACAAACGTAACGCCTGGGGCTGCATCAGAATACGCGGAAGCTTCTAACTTCATGCCGCTGCCGTAGTCGTGCTCTAAAAAGACATCCGCACCGTTCTTCTCAAGCGCATAAATGAAATCAGGCAGGAAACCCCGCTTTTCCCCCTGCTCATGATACATCAGGGGTAAGCCGACTGTAATTTTGTGGTTGCTGGTTTTATTCATATTTTCATTAGGGCAAACGTATTGGTGATCAGGGAAACTGGCGTCTCATCAAAATGTTATATGATTATAGGATAAATCAATGGTGCAAGAACGATTCTTTTATTCTTACTCAATATTCGAGCAAGGACCACAAGAATGAGTTAGGGTGCAATTCGGCCGTGCATTGAATTCGCTGGGGTGAGTTCAAAGGCTCTCGCTTGAACAGCTAATTTGAAGCTATCTGGTTGTCAATTATCTCCTCATCCGTTGCACTAAATGTCTGAATTTACATATATAATAAAAACAGGAGTCATTAATTTTGTAATGTTAATGGGATCGCAATTCATAGCAATCTTGTTATTCATAACGAATGGAGGAATCATGTTCAAAAAAGCGTTGATAGCCTTCGGAATTCTTTCAACATTTTTGATTGGCTGCAGTACACCAGAAATACTCAAGGCAGAGCCAGTCGTTTTTTCAGTATTATTCAACCAAAGGGAGGCAAACCCTTTTCAAGAAGATTGGCTGATTCTTGAAGAATATAAGAAACGGCAGAATGTTTCTCTGGATGTTCGTACGGGAGACGATGCAGACTTCGATAAAGAGATAACACGGACACTTGAGTCAGGGATCATCCCCGATATTATCTTAAAAGTTTGGCCAAACACCATTGAAAGTTATGCGGCTAATGGAATTTTATTGCCTTTTAGTGATTATGAAGACCTGATGCCGAATTTCATGGCATATATTGAAGGGCATGATCTTCAGAGCGAATTAGATGAAATAAGGTTAGATAACGGGAAATATTATATCCTTCCGGGATACAAAAGAAAAACACAAGTACAGCAGTGGATATACAGGCGGGATATATTTGAAAAGAGTAATGTAGAAATCCCAAAAACATATGAAGAATTATTCGATTCATTAGTGTTATTAAAGGAAATCTACCCAAACACAACCCCAATTACTGCTTCCTGGGGTGGGGCTCATTTATTCGCTATGATGGGCGCAGGTTATGGAATACCTGCTGGATGGGCCGGCACTCGTGATTACAATTTTGAAAAAGACCAATGGCTGTTCTCCCCGGCAACGGATTCCTATAAGGAGCTTCTTACTTATCTGAATCGCTGTTATGATGCTGGAATTCTGGATCCGTCAATTTTTACTCAAGGCGATGAAGATTTTATAAATAAGCTGACAGATGGCAGTGCTTTAGTTTCGGTAACGTGGATCACATCCGGTTTCAGCATTTGGAATGAAAAACTAGAGGAAAATGGTTTTCTTGATGGAGAGTGGGCCCCACTCCCTGTACCAGAAAGCACAATTGGCATCACTGCACTTCCACCAGTGGATCCATTTAGGGTGGGATTAGTAGTGCCTTCGCGTGTTATCAACGAACCATATTTTGACGACCTGCTAACATTCTTGGATTGGGCAGTTTATTCCGAAGAGGGAACTACATTGACTACCTGGGGAATTGAAGGATTAACTTTTGAAAACACGCCTGAAGGTAAAGTCTTTCTTCCAAATATAATCACACCGAAAAATGCGTCGGGAACTATTGAAATGAGTGTGGAATATGGCTTCGACACATTTTTCAATCTTGTTGAGAACGAAGAATTTGAAGATTATAAAAAACCAGCTGAAATCGCAGCATTTTTAGAAAAATCTCTTAATGCTGTGGATGCCGCTGAGAAGGACCCTCAACTAATATTAAGTTCTGATGCCATCGCTGCAGTACAACTGATTAACGAAAAAATTGACCCGTATATAGCTGAAACATTTCAACAATTTGTCAATGGT
>Ga0255379_10204_pt1 | contig 11266 bp, 8 predicted proteins | sample ANMaggSeSYBR01I3_FD_182105 | JGI IMG/M metagenome (GOLD analysis project Ga0255379, IMG submission 182105) | Sediment cell enrichment communities from methane seep in Santa Monica Basin, California, United Staets - ANME aggregate JGI... | ecosystem: Environmental > Aquatic > Marine > Cold seeps >... | reverse complement strand
CATATTTGAAAAATTTGGTGAATAGGTAAAAAAGCCCTTCCAGGGTTACTTTATTTGAACCAAACCAGTTGAAAAGATCATGCCTTGTTCCGTAGATGGCAACCCCTTCCTCGGGAGAGAACAAGAAGGAGATTACCGCATTGGTTACCAAGAAAATCAATACATATATGATCATCAGCCGGATCTGAGAATACTTGATTTTCGAGATTCGCAAAATAACAAAGGAGAAAATCATAACACCCAGAATAGTACGAATATCATAAGAGAACATTACTGCAAAGGTCAGGAAGAAGAAACAAATCAGCTTGGTCAAACCAGAGAGTTTGTGAATCGGGGTATCAATTACATTATAGGAAAATAGCTTCATCGTTGAACTCCTCGATTTTTCCTCTTATTTTCATAATCAATAAACCTTTGCACAAAATTTGTACCATCCTCAATATCAACCATGTGTGCCAGAATGAAAAGTGAGGTTTCTTTCAAATTCGCTTGCTTGATCACATCAGAATTCGTCAATATTTCTGAAGTAGCCGTATCTACCACCTGTTTCCCATCAGAGAGCACGACAGCTCGAGGGGTATATTCCAGCATGAGATGCATATCATGGGTAATCAATATGATGGTGACGCCCAATTTGTTTACATCAACTAGGAACTCCATAATTTCGGTGTAATGACGGAAATCTTGTCCTGCCGTAGGTTCATCTAGGATTATTATTTTCGGGTCAAGCACCAGAATTGATGCAATCGTCACTCGCTTTTTCTGGCCATAGCTCAACGCTGATATCGGCCAGGACCTGAACGGAGAAAGCCCGCAAACCTTGAGTACCTTTTCAATCCTTGGCCCAATTTCCTCCTCCGGCACGTTTCTCAATCTTAGGCCAAGAGCAATTTCGTCATAGATCATCGGCTTTGAAATCATCTGGTTGGGATTTTGCATCACCAGCCCGATTATTTCTGCCCGTTCCTTGATCGTTTTGTCTATAATATCTTGCCCGTCATATTGAATCACCCCATCCACAACTTTTTCAAACCCACATAGCAATTTGGATAATGTAGACTTTCCAGCCCCATTTTTCCCAACAATTGAGATCATCTCTCCTTCTTGGATCTGGAAACTTATATCGGTCACAGTCTGGCGGAGACCATCGTAAGAAAAGGAGACATCATTCATCTCCAGGATTGGCGATTTGCGTTCTTGTTGATCCTCTGCCTTAATCCCTTCATACCAATTGGCAAGGGTATCTTTAAATTCCTCTGTCTCAAGTGTGGTGATATAGCCTGGGCGCATCTCGCGTTTTACTTCTACCCCAGCATATTTCATCGCAGTAATATATAGAGGTTCTCGAATACCGTTCTCAGCTAAGATTGGAGATGAAACCAATTCGTGTGGATCCATATCGGTTAAGATTCGACCGTCATTGATCACCAGCACCCGGTCTATCTCACGATGTAAAACATCCTCTAAACGGTGTTCAATTATGATGATTGTTTTATTTGAATTCTTATGAATATCATCAATAATTTCAATCGCGGTTTTGCCTGTGGCAGGGTCCAGATTCGCCAGCGGTTCATCGAAAAGCAAAATATCAACATCATCGACCATAACACCAGCGAGTGATGTTCTCTGTTTCTGCCCGCCCGAAAGCTCAAAAGGAGAGGAAGCCAGAAAGCTTTCCATATCTACCATTTGAGCCACTTTTCTGACTCTTTCATGCATCTCGTGCTGGATAATATTGTCATTTTCCAGAGCGAATGCAATATCTTCTCCCACAGTCAAGCCTACAAATTGTCCATCAGCATCCTGTAATACAGTTCCTATGATTTTGGAAAGATTGAAAATATCCTGATCTTTTGTCTCAAGCCCCGCTACAGTCAGACTCCCCGAAATTTTCCCTTTATAGGAAAATGGGATTAGGCCGTTGATACAGTGGCCCAAGGTGCTTTTCCCACTACCGCTTGGTCCAACAATCAGTATTTTCTCGCCTGGGAAAATTTTCAGGTTTATATCATACAGGGTTGGTTCGGCCTGGCTATGATAATGGAAAGTAAAATCCTTGAATTCGATAACTGGTTTTCTATTCATATTTAGAGGCGTATCCGTTTAATTGATGATTCTGTTGGACAATTTTAGTCAGTGTGATCATTGTTACATACCTAGAATTTATTGTCAGGTGGTTGTGCTTTTGAAGGTCTTTTTCTCTCTCTTTCCTTTTCGCATTTATTGAACCAAGTCAAATAATTGGTCATCACACCGTCTTCTTTTTGTAGTGAAAGCTTCATCCGTTTCTCTTCCTGTTTGTCTTGCTGGTATCTATGGTTCTGAACGGATACGCCAGATAAATATCCCTGCTTACTCTTCTTTTGCCAAAGTACCTGCTTTTGGCCGAGCGGCTGCATAAGCTACCAATAGCAAAGTACCAAAAACTCCTGCGCTGACGACGTTCATTAGTGCCGCAATAACCCCTTGAGTAAAGGATAGTTTCACCGGTTCTGCATAGATGAGAATATCCAGTACAGGAGCTACAACTATCCAGGCAACGATATTCCCAATGACCTGGATCACGTTAAAGGTCACAATGTTCTTGGTGGTAAACTCACCTTCTTCCACCTTCGTTCTTTTGAAAGCGAAGCCATAAATGAATCCAGCAACCCCGCTTGCAATAACCCAGCTCCACCAAGGAGAACCATATTGGAGAGCATCACTGAACGCATGACCGATGAAGGCGATCAAGCCACCAGCAATTGGCCCAAACAAAGTAGCAAAGAAAGCATTCAATCCATAAGCAGTCTGGAAGCTAGTTTCCGGAATCGGGGAAGGGACTTTGACATACATGAATAACAGCATGAAGAGTCCCGCTCCCAGACCGGTAGCTACCAATGTTCTTGTACTCACTTTAAAATAATCTTTCATTTTTTTCTCCTTTTTTTTTGCGCGAATCAGATAGTAAACGAGAGATCATACTTGTCTGGCAAAAAATAAAATTTACATCTTGCCAGGCCTTCACCTAAGGAATTAAGTAGAATGGTTTCGATGAAAAGAACCGGTTCATTGGGTTGGATCTGAAGGAAAGAAGTAATATTTTCCTCCGCAAAAACTAATTTCAAATTTATTGTTGCCCTATCTGCCATTTCAAAAATAGTGTTATTGATCAAACTTGACACTTCTTTTTCAGAGTTTAATTGAACTTCTAAATCTTCAAAATGTTTTACTGGAATTTGGATAAATGCATGACCAATGGGAGCGCCGCCAGAATAATAGACATTATTACTTGCCATTACGATTTCTGTAATTTTGATACCAAGTTTTCTTTGAGCAACTTCAGTTGGGGGTCCATAATTAAAGGAAATATCGATTACATCAATCTCGTCTTGCGCACACCGGATTATTGGATTTGAGATTTTTTGTCCATAGGCAAACTCACCATTCCCCCTATTAGTGACAATAGTTCCTCTGCCTTGACTCTTCTGAATCAAACCATCTTCGTTTAGTATCGCAAGGGCGAGTCTTATTGTATTTCTGCTAACCTTATATCTCTTTGCTAGAGCTGTTTCGCTGGGAAGTCGTGATCCGTCCTCATAAACACCATTAACAATATCCGAATATAGAATGTTGTAAATTGCGACGTAAGCTGGAATTTTATCAGTTGACTTACTAGTGATTTTTCTATTCGCCATATTCTTGCTTTTTGGGGCAGTCTACCAATAGCCAATATCTCTTGTGGTACAAGCTCCAACTTGTGGTACAAGTTAATATTATTTATAGCAGATTGACTTTCGAAAGTCAATACCCAAAAAAGCAAATGTTATCTAAAGTTCAAAAGTGGACGGTTTACGCCAACAGGAATATACCTTTTTGGGGGGATATGTAAAAATACCCTGGTTGTGTCCTGGTTTATTGATTCTCTGGACCAGCGGGGGCATTTGAATAGAAAGTTGCGATTTGAAAGTGGATGACAGTTGGGAAGGGCGGGGGGATATACTCCTGCTAGCCATAATTACCAATACCCCCTTTTCCCTTAGTGGGTCGTAGATTTGCGTGAAGAGAATGTGTCTAAGATAATTTTACAGGAACGATACACTCAGTGTGTCCGTATCGGGAGTAGTTAGAACGGAACAAAATCGCTGATGGTCATCTCCAGATCGAGCTCAATATTGAGATACTCTTGTGTTGTCTCAATGCTAGCGTGCCCCAGCAACTTGCTGATCTGGGATATCGGCACACCGGCGCGCCTGCCAAGCTCTGCAAAAGTCCTTCGAAGATCATGGGGCTGTAAATCCGGCTTCCCGATCATCGATCCCCGCTTCTGCACAATGTTATATAACCCCGTGGTACTGATGCTGTCCTTGGGCTCTTTGTTCCTCCCCAAGCTCCGCAAAATCAATCCCTCAGCATCGATCAGGAACTGCCAGTCAATTATGGCTTCGGCTAAATGGTCACTGATGGGCACAACCCGGCTCTTGGCCCCTTTCCCGGTCACATTCAGCACATAGCGCTTGTCCTGCTTGATGATGTCAGTAAACTGGATGCTGGCTGCTTCTTCTCTTCGCAGACCAGCAGCCATCATTAGGCCGATGGCCAATCGATCCCGCAGAGTATAGATCTCAAACTCATTTTTGCCGCTGGATCTGCTATTGCAGGCTTCCAGCAGCTGTTCGGCTTCGTGATAGCTCAGCCAGGTATGGGCTTTTTCGCCTTTTGCCTGCTGGATTTTGATGGCATTCTGCAAGGCCTGGGTTCGGAAAACAGCTGCCTGGATAGTAGCGATGTTTTCTGGCGTAGCGCTGCCTTTGGCCAGCTGCTCGAGCTCCTGGGCCAGGCGGGTCACGGCCGCGGCCAGGAAGGAACGCGTGGAGCTGCCTACCGTGAGCGCGTATTCCGTGAGAGCCTGGGGATCCGCCAGATTTCCGCCAGTGGCCAGGTAGTTTTCTATAGCCTTGATGTATTGGTGTTTTGTAGAAGGCTGCAGTGCGGGGTCATTCTGGATGGTCCGGACCACAAAATCACCCGGATCAAAGCTCTGGAAAGGCATGATTTCTAATGTGAATTTGTTATCGTGTTCACTCATTTTCTTGTCCTAAAATACCTCTTTTTCACCCTTTGTAATACTTGCGTATATTATGGTTTACGCAAGTATCAACAAATGATAATCTACGGAAGAACACAAAGTTTAGATATTTCAATTACAAGGGAATGATGAACTGACATTGGTCTTTAACAGCTTCCTGGTGCAATTATGGTGCAGTTATTTGGAGATGTGTGAATTACAGGTCAAAAACACCGGGTATTTTTGTTTTAATATCAAGTTTCACCCCTTGAAGATGCGAAATAACTCAAAAAAACAAGCCGGCGTCTGATTAAAGATCAGAGGTTTATATTGAGAGTCTGATGTCAAGTCAAGTGGCATTGGGTGGGCAATTGAAAAAAAGTCAATTTCGCAACAGCAGGAATCCAGGATTTTAGAAATTATCTATGGGAAAATCATTGTTGTTAAATCTTTTCTTTTCAACTTTTCCCCCACGCGTAGTAATAAACTCAATTCCAGCAGGATCTCCATTCTCATCAAAAATTAGGTACTCATGATAATGTGCCCGTGCAAAAGAGTTGCATAGTTTGATGGCTAAGTCCTTAATTATTTTTATCAGACCAGTTATAAAACTCTCTTTTCTCATGTTATTTAGTTTACTACAAAATGGCAGGCGATTTTACGGTCACCGCAAATATCTCTTAACATCGGTTCTTTTTCCGAACAAATATCTTGAGCTATGGGGCATCTGGGGTGAAAATTGCATCCAGTAGGAGGATTCGCCGCGTCTGGAACCGTTCCCTCGAGAATAATATGCTCTCGTCGGTATTCCTTTACAACTGTTGGAATTGCGCTGATAAGGGCTTGCGTGTACGGATGTTGCCCCCTGCTATCGAAGAGCGCTTCTGATGTGTTTTGCTCTACAATTTTGCCAAGATACATAACAACCACTCTATTACTGATATGTTGAACAGTGCTCAAATTGTGAGAAATAAAGAGATAGGTCAGTTTCAAATCCCGTTGTAGATCCATTAACAAATTTAGAATCTGAGCTTGAACAGAAACATCAAGAGCAGATGTTGGTTCATCTAAAACTATAAATTTTGGATTTGTTGCTAAAGCACGAGCGATAGCAATTCGTTGTAACTGTCCTCCGCTGAATTCGTGCGAATAACGGTGGATAATTGCTCCCGGCATACCTACCTGCTCAAGTAATTCACGAACTCTTCGATGTAGCTTTTCTCCCCGTAGGTTTGTGTGGGTTTTTAATGGCTCTGCAATACACTGCAGGATTGTAAAACGCGGATCGAAAGAAATGTAGGGGTTCTGGAAGACCATTTGCGTTTCTTGATAGAGACTTTTGAGGGTTGGTTTGTCGGCAGTGGCAGTATCTTGACCTTTAAATATTATCTGTCCCGACGTGGGTTCTGTTAACCACATAATCACTCGACCTAATGTGGTTTTGCCACATCCGGATTCTCCTACGATACCTAAAGTTTCTTGTTCATTAATGGTGAGGTTAATACCGTCCAGGGCGCGCACATGTCTTTCTTGACGGTTTAACCAACCAGAACGAGAGGAAAACACTTTTGTGAGATTTTTGGTGACTAATAGCGGCCCTTGTGACCTGATCGGCACTTTGCTGTTATTCATGGAGATTCCTCATAAAGGTGACAGGATACCGTATGGTTCTTGTTTTTCATGTGGACATGAATGGGACGCTGCTCACGACAAATATCCATAACGGCAAAACAACGGGGGTGAAAAGGACATCCTGTCACAAACTTTAGACCATCAGGCACGTTGCCTTTAATAACCTGTAATACCTGGCCTTGTTCAACTGAGTCTGGCAAGGCCGCAATTAATCCTTGAGTATAGGGGTGTTTTGTTTGGTATAGAACCTCATCAACCGGGCCGGTTTCAACAATTTCCCCATTGTAAGTTACAGCTACTCTGTCACAAGTTTCCGCAACTACTCCCAAATCATGGGTAATAAGTAAAATTGTCAGCCCTTCACTTTTTCTCAATTGGGAGAGCAAAAAAAGAATTTGGGCTTGAATTGTCACGTCAAGGGCAGTAGTTGGTTCATCGGCTATTAGCAATTCCGCACCCGAAGCTAAACCCATGGCGATCATGACTCGCTGCTGCATTCCCCCACTTAATTCGTGGGGGTAGGTATTATATAAGGACTCAGGATCTGGTAGTCCGACTTGAGAAAACATGTTAAGGGCGAGTTGTTTTGCCCGCTGTTTGTTAACATTTCGGTGTTGGCTAATCTGGATGGAAATCTGATAACCCACTGTAAAAACCGGGTTGAGGGAGGCTGTTGGATCCTGAAAAATCATTCCAATGCTACCGCCGCGTATTTTTTGCATTTCAGTTTCTGATTTATCAAGAATGTTTTTTCCCTGGAAGAATATTTGACCTTCTACAATAACCCCTGGTGGGGGAACAGCATGCATTATAGATAACCCAGTCACTGTTTTTCCACAACCTGACTCTCCGACTAATCCAAACATCTCGCCGGAATGGATATCGAAATTCATCCCGTTAACAGCATGGACATCTCCAGCGTAAGTAGCAAACTGTATATGGAGATTTTTGATAGAGAGCAGCGGAACACTCATTGGACAATCCTCCGAGTGTGAGGATCGGCCGCATCGCGCATTGCGTCGCCTAAGAGATTGAATGCCAAAGAAACCAGAAATATGGAGATTCCAGCTGCGCCAGCATACCACGGTCTTTCTATGAAATAGATCCGGCCTATGCTTACCATCTGCCCCCAATCTGCAGTAGGTGGCTGGACACCTAATCCGATAAAACTTACAGCTGCCCCGACCAGAATAGCTCCACCTAAGTCCATTGTGGCTTGTACCATGACGGGTGTCATAACATTGGGCAATATATGACTTGTGATTATTTTCCAATTTGGAACCCCGATGCTCTTTGCTGCCTCAATATAATTGCGTTCACGCAGAGATAACGTTTGGGCTCTCACGAGTCTGGCATACCAGGGCCACCATGTAAATGATATTGCAAGCATAGTATTCGTAAAACTGGGTTCCATAGCTGCGGCTAACGCTATAGCCAATAGCAGAGGAGGAAACGCCAGGAAAATATCAGTAATGCGCATCATAAGATTGTCTATCCAACCGCCATAGTAGCCGGATATTGCCCCTAATGGAATGCCAACTAATGCGGCGAGAGCTACAACCAGGAATCCGATCGCCAGTGAACTGCGCCCGCCATACAAAACACGGGACAGCACATCACGCCCCAAGTAATCGGTCCCAAATGGATGCGCTAAACTTGGAGGATTGAATTTTTCAAGGACATTTGGAAGCCCCGAGCCCTGATCTGGGAAAGGTGCAAGTAACGGAGCAAAGATTGCGCCAAAAATAAAAAACATCAGGATAACCAAGCTAAATAAGGCGAATGGGTCCCGACGAAATGCCCGCCACATAAGGAGAAGTTCGCTTATGTGTTTCCCATTAAGATTTTCATCAATAGAAGTTTTAGCTTCCGAAAACACTGAGGTCATAGATCATTCCATCTTTCAAATAAAACAACTCACAACGGACAATAGATTCTTTATCTTCTAGTTCATGGTTACTCGAGGATCGATAAAAGCTTGAAGTATATCTAGGATTAGATTGATTGAAATGTATACCACGGACATAATCAAGGTGACAGATACAATAACCGGGAAATCGATACCCAGCACGGCGTTGGTAACATAAGTACCCAATCCTGGCCATGAGAAGATGATCTCTATCAAGATTGCACCCGTTAGGGAATAGACAAATGAAAGAGCCAGAGCATTGAGGGTTGGTACTATGGCATTCTTAAGGGCGAGAATAAAAAGAATGGTGCGTTCTTGAACCCCACTTATTTTTGCGGCCATAATATATTTTTCGCTCAAGACTTCGATCATAGTAGAGCGTGTCATACGTAGTGCAAGACCAGCGGGGTAGGTGGCTAAAGCCAATGCTGGCAAGATAATATGTAAGGAAGCGTCTTTGAATGCAATCCAATTACCGGTAATTGCTGAATCAATTAAATAAAAACCTGTGATTTGATTAATCGGGTTGAAGAGTGAAACTTTTATTGACAGACGCGACCCTAGGGGAAGTAATTCGAGTTGTTTAAAAAACAATAATTGCAGTATCAAACCTAATAGAAATACAGGGATAGAGACACCCGCAATGGAAACCAGGCGAGTAAAGTTATCAAACCAGCTTCCTTTATATGCACCAGAGAGCACGCCTAAAGGAACACCGATTATTGTAGCGATGAGCATGCTGACTATTACAAGCTCAAACGTGGCTGGTAGGAAAGTTTTTATGTCTGTCAGAATTGGTTGGCGCGTCTTCACAGACGTACCTAAATCACCAACCATTATCCCTTGCATATAACGTATATATTGAATATAGAGCGGCTTATCTAGCCCTAGCTCAATTGTTGCTTTTTCGATTTGTTCCTTGGTAGGGTGAGGTCCAACCCAGGCTGCGGCCGGGTTAGAGGGAACAACACGAGCAATAAAAAAAGTCAAGATCGATACGCTAATAAAGATAAAAACCGCCATCACCAATCGTTTTAGTATATAGTCTAGCTGTTGCACAGGTCTAGCTCCTCTCACAAATATAGGCAAAAAAGCGAGGATCGTATAGTTTTTTTATATGCTGGTCAACATGGTGTTGACCAGCATATATTGTTGCTAATTATTCTATATGTTTTTCGTAGAGTTACTGAATAATATACTCACTATTGATCCTTAACGACTCAGCTGGTATGCGAATACCACATGCGAGTAGGCTGGATTATCCACGTAGCCTTTTATGTCAGCACGCACAACATGTGTATTGGCGAGATCATAAGCGAATATAGCTGCCGCGTCCTCAATCAGGATTTGCTGCGCTTCAATGAACATGTTTGTAGCAGCTTCACGGTCACTTCCAGAAATGGCATCTGCCCCATCAATCAACTCATCGAAGGCTTCATTACTGTAATAACCAAGATTAAATACAGTATACTCCTCTGTCCGGAACATGCTATACATCCAGCTCATCGGAGAGACGTAATCAGGCCACCAGTAAATCACATAGATATCCTGAGCATTCTCTGAACCAGATTGTCCGAGAGCCCACTGAGATTCCCAGGTCATCCCCTGTACCTTCAGGTTGATTCCGAGCTTGGCAAGTTCAGCTTTCCACATCTCCCCGGCAGTTTGTTGTTCAAGATCTCCTGTTGTAAAGGTGTAAACCAGGTCGAAACCACCCTCAGGATACCCGGCTTCGGCGAGTAAATCGGCTGCTGTCTCAAGGTTATGACTGTATTGGAAGAGATCATCGCCATGTCCCCATACTCCGGAAGGAATCGCTCCGCGAGATTGCACAGCGCGATCACCCATCACACCTTCAATAATTAATTGGTATGGGAATGTATATGACAGTGCCTGGCGTACAAGCGGGTTATCAAGGGGGGGTTTTTGTGTATTCATCAAACCGAGCATGTTCATTAAAGACTGGTTTGTGTATACGATGAGATCATCACGCGATTCAAGCGAGGAAATGTTATCAGGAGGGAGTTCGTAAGTGAAATCAGCCGTACCTGCTTCAACCATTTGTTGTCGGGCAACAGGATCTTCGACAACTTCAAAAACCAATTTATCAAATTGCCCTTCTGACCATCCTCCCCAATAGTCCTCATTGCGGGTCATAATCAAACGGGTACCGCGGTCATAACTTTCGATTGTGTATGGTCCAGTTCCTGCACAATTTCCCTCATTAAACCATTCAGTGCCGTGCTCAGCATACGCTGTTGGATTGTAAATCCAGGCTTGATAACCTGCTGAGGCAGCCAGGTCCATTGGAGCAGGGTAAAAGAGATTGAACTGAACAGTGTGTTCATCTATTACATCAATTGAATCAACCGGGTCCCAGATGTAAGAAGCCCCAGCGCCAATTTCTATGATGTTCTCAATGGCACCTTTTACAGCTTCTGCGTTCATTGGCTCTCCATCATGGAAAGTAACGCCTTCGCGCAGATGGAAAGTCCAAACCATATCATATTCACTTGCTTCCCAACTTGTCGCGAGACCGGGTCCGAGAATTTCATCGCTGCCAGGTGGATTGTAGACAGTCAGTGTTTCATAACAATTCGATGTAATTTGGGCGTCTGCGAAATTAGTTGCTGGATCAATATCCGGCCAGGTTGTCGGTGCAGCAAATACGAAAATAC
>Ga0255379_10202_pt1 | contig 11283 bp, 12 predicted proteins | sample ANMaggSeSYBR01I3_FD_182105 | JGI IMG/M metagenome (GOLD analysis project Ga0255379, IMG submission 182105) | Sediment cell enrichment communities from methane seep in Santa Monica Basin, California, United Staets - ANME aggregate JGI... | ecosystem: Environmental > Aquatic > Marine > Cold seeps >... | reverse complement strand
CGCAAAAATTTACTCCTCACCCAGCAGGACGTGGCTGGGATGCTGGGCATTCGACAGTGTACCCTCGCTGAAGTTGAGAATGGTTTGCGGCTACCCCGGTCAAGGACTAAGAAAAAACTAGAGGGCCTGCTCGGTCCGATTTCTTGGGAACAGACTCTGGCAGGTTCAGAGAGGCACCACTTGATGTTTGCACTGAATGCATTCATCAATGAAGATGGTCCAGGTGATCCCAGGGAGCGGATCCGGTTCGCCAAACAGGCATTAACGCTGATTGAAGGCACACTTTAAAAACATAACAACATGAATATTATCACACTTCAAACACCAACAGGGGACACGAAGCTGGCACAACAAATGCTCGACAAGTTTATGGCATGGATTAGGTCTACAAACACGGACCTGTCCACCATGACCGGAAGCCAAATTTACCAGAGGTTGTACGACCTGAACGGGATCGGAAACCCAACACCAGCAAATGCGATCCAGCGACCGAATCCGTATTTTATGGAACAGGTTTATCAAAGCGTTTTGAGGACCAAGGCGGAGCATGTGTTGATGGCCAATGTGGAACAGGAAACCGAATTGCCGCTGACCCAGCCCGGACAAGTTCCACTCCCACGGGAAATGGATGACGAATTATACGACATGATTTTTCCGCTACTTGGACCGGCCAATGAGGACATTGGTAAAGGCCGTGATAATGTACCACCACTGATGGACGAGTAAAGGAGGAAAAATTATGACACGAAATCCATATTTAGGGCGACTGAGAGAAGAAAGTTTGATCCTGAGTGACAGGACCACCGGGCATCTTGAAAATCCAATAATTAAAAGCGACATCGGTAATCTGCGGTCTCATCTGCTTCGGCTCGATGCGAGCGGTACCGATAAGCCAGGGTATTACTATTATTCCGATGGTAAAAGGTGGATGCCGTCCACAATGACCCTTCTAAAAGAGCAGGAGGAAAAACTTCAACAGGACTTCGAAAATTTCGTGCAATCCCGGCTTAACATTGGCGATCCCAAGCCCACCCAATGGCCACCGAATTTGGCGGAAAGGAAAGAAAAATTGACGGCCCAAGTACAAATATGCCACGAGGAAATTGATAAACTCAAAAAGCTCCTACAGGTGGCTCAGGACGCAAAGAAAGTTCGAGAGAACCAGCCAGTGAATCCAAGGCACTGGGGTGCTGGCCAGCTGAAAGACAACATTCTGGTTGAGTTTTGCGGGTGGGTTGTTGCTCCGGATGACACTGGTCTGCTGAGGATCTCAGATCCAAATTCGCCTTTTAATTTTATTGAAATTTGGAGATTAAAGGCGCAAATCGTGAACCCCCTGCATTTTGAGTGGAGGTTGCGGCAAAGGAAGGAGCGTCAACTGGCCGAACAGGAAAACAGGAAGCGCAAAGAGGTTCAATTTCCAAAGTCGCCGGTTTGGAATAAAGACACGGATTTGATTGAATATGAAGGATATAGCAATGAAACAATCAAAAAAATTAAACAGGAAATTTAGGACTCTTTTTGGTTTGTATTATGGTTAAACAAAAGGTTGTCAATTTTGACATTTTACCTAAAATCCTGGTCCTCTCGAGTAGGGGGCTGGGATTTCCTTTACTCAATGAATTATGACACCTGAAAAAAAATCAGAAATATTATCAGCAAAAAGGCTGTATGATCAGACCTGGGAGTTGATCCAGCGCTTGGAGGCTAGTGGACTGCCTTCAGATAATGAGGCCTTTGATATTTTGGCGGAGAGGCTTGAGGAGCGAATGGACCGGTATAATGCCCTGCTCGATGCAGAGCTTGCAAACAGGGCTAAAACAATCATTTTTGAAGTTTGCAAAAACTAACGATATGACCCAAAGCAATACATCAGGGATATCATCCTGCCAGATTGCCCGGTCTGGTTAAAGGTTAGTGGTGATTTTCCCACCAGGGTCAAGTTATAGTCTGGGACCTCTTCGACCCCTACCTCGGGGCGGTGTAAATGTAGGAATCACTTTTATTTTACGTGGTACACAGTGTGGGCAAGTAACCCTCAGACGTTTATCCTTTACAATAAATCGCACACCTTCTGCCTGTGCTGATCTTATTTCACTGTCAGTTAAATCAGCAGGTATTGCTCCAAAAACACTATTTGCCTCTACCTGACATGTTCGCACCGGATTACCACAACGCTGACACGTTACTTCTGAAAAAAGCAATTTCCTCCCGGCCTCATGGTTGCTGAAATTGGGGCAATTATGATTTAGGCATAGGTTAACAATATTGGGTCTGATAATCTTCTCTTCGACCCTGTCCAGGTCATCCTCGAAAAATACATTTATCTGGATCAGGGTTATTCCGAGTTTTTTATATGAGAGCAAAACACCTTCTTCTGGTTCATGGGTATATACAATCTCAATGGCTGCTATTACTTTCCCTTCTTCATCCAACAGGGCAATATCCGGTCGATACCCTTCCAATGGATATTCTGTTTCTATCTTGGCAGTTTTAGCTAATAGATTAAACTCGGAATATTGTTTAGAACAGGCATTGCAGGTCCAATATACATTTAATGCCTTTCCTTCTGCTCGATACTCTTCCAATAAAGCGAATACACGTTTTATAAATGCATTATGCAAGTAACTTTCTCCGCTACATATTGCATCAGAAGTATGAGAAAAATGCTTTCTTCTGGACCCTGGACCCGTTTTCCCACTATCCCTTAATATAAATTTACTTTTGCACCCTGGACAAAAATAGGATCCTCCTTTTTCCGCATCATCTATATGAATTGGCTTTTCGTTTTCATCTATAGCCCATGTATATTGTATGTCTTTAATCATAATTTTTTACACCTTATTATTCGCTAAAAAATGCAGTTATTAAAGCAGGAAAATCAGTTCTGGAACTTCCTTTATTTGATGCGGAATAATTGCCTTCCATAGGTGACTCAAAACAATCGGCACATTTCACTACGTATCTTACCGTATTGATATTGCTGTTTTTCATTTTACCCAATTCTTCACTTGTCAATTGGTAAGCTGATGAAGCAATATCGTCTACATTGTCGCTAATCCCCCTGTCAATGCAAGATATAACTGTTCCATCATCAAGATAGATAATTAGTTTTTCGCTTATTCTTACTGTTGAAGCGGTTTTTGTACTAACAATACAAAGCCCCTTCTTTCCATCCTTAGCAAATAATACCTTCAAATCATTAATGTAGGAAACATCAGAATTGGATTGTAATGAGAACGTTTCGGTACAAGGGTAACTTTTTTCGCCAATAAAGAAAAAATTCTGTCCATTTGCTATGGGTGTAAAGAACAGATTTACAGATAATAAAATCAGAATCTTTTTCATGGTTCGTAGGATTTGATCCTATTAAGGTAAGCAGATCGCAGGAGATGTGGAAGGAATACGCTGATAAATCTCTCCTTACCACATCAACTAATAAAGACCATGTGCGATAATTGGAGGAGCTTACCCTGTGGTTTGCGCTTTGGGATTGGTGGGAGCGTGAACGGAAACCGTAAAGTGGTGATTCAACAAGAGGCTTTAATTGTCTTTTGTATTTTGTAACTTTCATCCCCCATCAAAAAATCCACCAAAGAAATGGACTTTAGTAAAGTAGATATATCCAAGATTTTAAAAAGCTCAGTAAAAAGTCGTTTCGAAGATTTTACGCCTCAGGACTTTGAAGATTTCATTGCCCAACTTTATAAGGACATGGGTTATGAAGTTGAGCAGACGAGCTATTCAGGTGATTACGGAGCTGACATAATAGTGAAAAAGGATAGCGTTAAAACAGCTGTCCAGATAAAAAGATACGCCAAAACAAACAAGGTGGGAGTCCAGGATATTAACCAGGTACTTGGTGCACGTGATTACTATAAATGTTCTAATTGCTCTGTGGTAACTACTTCCTCCTTCTCAAAGTCAGGAGTAAATTTAGCAAAGGAGACTCAGACTGAATTAATTGATTGGGATGAGCTTTTGAAAATGATAAGAGAGACTTATTGGAAAGGTGTCGACTACTTTACGTTTTATGGCGAGCAAGAATCAGCCAAGATTGATAATCATTTGACATTTACAGTTAAGAGATTAGAGAAGGATATTGAACTGAAGAGTAATGATTCATGCAACATTGTTTATGTTGAGATTGAAAACCTAACCAATAGTACTATTGAGTTAGAATTAGGGCTTCCTTCATACATTACAGGCGATTTTAAACAGATTGATGGTGATAACCTTCTCAGCACCTCTTTTACGGGTGGAAATATCTATTCGGGATGCACCGTAGAAGCTGGTTATATTTTTATTAGCACCGATAATATCCAGCTTAAAGAAGGAGATAAAGTAGTTTCAAATTATATTCAGAAATCTCCAAAAGTTAAACCAAAGGGGAAAACAGTTATCAGCACTTATGGTGCTAATAGTGAGGAAAGCGGGAATATAGATCCAAATAATTTAAAGACTCTTAGAACATCTAGTGAAATTGAAAAGTATGTTAATGCGATAAATGAATATAGGAATGTTATAAAGGACACAACTCAGAAATTAGATTCTGTAAATAGCCAGCTTCAACTTAGTAAACTAAGAAATTCGAAGCTTAATCGATACTTGTTGATTTCTTTGATTATTAATGCTATACTCATCACTCTATTGATACTGTCTTTGTTATAGGCAATAACCCAGGATAGACATTCCCTCCACATTCACCAAATTTGGCTTCAAATAAGCTCCATATCAGGCATATCTCCACTATGGTGGGCATTGTACCATTTAGCATAGAAAGTCCAGCGGTGGGCCAAATGCGGGACAAATCGAACAAAGAAAAAACGCAACCAATTGTTAATGTGTTGATTGCGTTTTTATATGGTCGGGGTGAGAAGATTCGAACTTCCGACCCCTCGCCCCCCAGACGAGTACTCTAAACCTGGCTGAGCTACACCCCGATCAAAATATGGCTGCAAATGTAGGAATTCATTTCAAATTCTCAAAAACTGTTTTGACCTGGGAAGTTGGCGATTATTCAGGCTGCCATCCCGTCATCATATGCAGGTTCCATCAAAACGTTTACTGTAAGATTGTCCGGGAGTGGGGTCGAGGGAGTCAGAATTGTTGTTTGGTACTGAATTTGATCGTGAGATGAAGATTTTTTGTAATTTAAATCCCCTTTTGGAGACCAACATCTTAACGCGGGCATACTAACATTCTAACATATACATAATGGACCTATTCAAACCCATGGACAGTCAACCTGAAGGATTATCAACAGATAAGAGAGAACTTGAAGTGTCAGAACATATTAAATGCCTGATACTGGGATCCGGTCCTGCCGGCTATACAGCGGCCATTTATGCTGCACGTGCCAACCTGAACCCGGTAATGTATACCGGGATGCAGCTTGGTGGACAGCTTACTACCACCACAGAAGTGGATAATTTTCCCGGATATCCTGAAGGTGTCGACGGACCGAGTATGATGGGAGACTTGCAGAAGCAGGCAGAACGTTTTGGAACACAGGTACGTTTTGGGATGGCCACAAGGGTAGATTTAGAGGGAAAGGTAAAGAAGGTGGAAATTGATGAGAAGACTTTGATTGAAGCTGACACAGTTATCCTGGCCACAGGGGCGACTGCCAGATACCTCGGGCTGGAGTCTGAGGAGAAATTCAAGGGCTACGGTGTATCTGCCTGTGCAACCTGCGATGGTTTCTTTTATAAAGATCAAGTGGTCGCGGTTGTTGGTGGTGGAGACACGGCTGCGGAAGAAGCCACTTACCTTGCAGGGATCTGCAAGAAAGTTTATATCATTGTCCGGCGGGATGAACTGAGGGCTTCGAAAGCCATGCAGAAACGTGTTTTTAATACAGAGAATATTGAAGTGCTCTGGAAACATCAGACCAAAGAACTGGTGGGTGACCAGGTCGTTAACGGAGTTGAGCTTTACAAGAACAAAGGTGAGGCCAATGAGGAAATCGTTAAAATTGATATAGATGGATTTTTCCTGGCCATCGGACATATACCCAATTCAGAAGTTTTTAAGGATTATGTGGAAACCGATGAAACTGGTTATGTGATCACTGTACCAGGAACCACTAAGACCAATGTTCCGGGTGTTTTTGCCTGCGGCGACCTGCAGGACAAGGTTTACCGGCAGGCTGTAACGGCTGCAGGAACCGGGTGTATGGCGGCACTGGATTCGGAACGGTATTTAGGGGAGTTGAAATAGGCAGTTAGAAAAACGTTAGAAGCGTTAGAAAAACGCTAGAATAAAAAGAGGGGGCCAATTAAAGCCCCCTCTTTTGTTGTTAGTAGTCTGTAAAGTCTGTAAAGTCGAATGTCTGTAAAGTCTGTAAAGTCTACTTTTGACTTTCAACTTTCTACTTTCTACTTTCGACTTTCTATACGCGAAGCGCACTTATATCCTGGAAAGTATCTGACTTGTATTCTCCTTTCTCAAGCTTGGAGCGGCACAAGGTGAATGCGCTGATGGTTTCCTTGACATCATCCAGGTTGTGCATGGAAGTGGGGATCAAACGAAGGAGGATATCTCCTTTCGGTACCACCGGGTAGATGACTATGGAACAGAAAATGCTGTAATTTTCCCGCAGATCAAGGATCAGGTTGGTAGCCTCAATAATGGTTCCACTCATGTAGACCGGCGTTACAGGGGACTCAGTAACCCCAATGTTAAATCCGGCCTTTTTTAAACCCGACTGCAATGCATTGACCACAGCCCAGAGGTTTTCTCTCAGTTCAGGCATGGTTTGCAGCATCTCAAGGCGCTTCATAGCACCAATGACCATAGGCATGGGCAGTGATTTGGCATAGGTCTGGGAACGCATATTATATCGCAGGTAGTCTACCACATCTTTATCACTGGCAATGAAAGCTCCGATGCCTGCCATGGATTTGGCAAAGGTGGAGAAGTAGAGGTCAATTTTATCCTGCACCCCAAAATGCTCTCCTGTACCCATTCCGGTTGAACCCATGGTTCCAAATCCATGCGCATCATCAACCAGCAGCCTGAAGTTATATTTTTCTTTGAGATTGCAGATAACCTTCAGGTTACCAAGGTCTCCGGCCATTCCGAATACACCTTCAGAGATGACAATTACACCACCACCTTGCTGGTCAGCCCTTTTTACTGCTCTCTCCAGCTGTTTCTCCAGGTTTTCCATGTTGTTGTGTGGGAACACATAGCGCTTGGCCAGGGACATTCTCATACCATCGAGAATGCAGGCATGTGATTCTGAATCGTAAACAATGACATCGTTGCGGGTGGTCAAAGCATCAATGATCGATGACATTCCCTGGTAACCATAATTCAAAAGGAAAGCATCTTCCTTCTGTACAAAAGAGGCCAGGGCCTCCTCGAGCTCTTCATGCTTTCGGGTCTGGCCCGACATCATCCTTGCTCCCATGGGGTATGCCATTCCATATTCAGCTGCAGCTGCAGCATCCACTTTTCTGACTTCGGGGTGATTTCCAAGTCCGAGGTAGTTGTTGAGACTCCAGGTAAGTACTTCCTTGCCACGGAATTTCATACGGGCTGATATCTCTCCTTCAAGTTTAGGGAATGCGAAGTATCCATGTCCCGCCTTCTGGTATTGCCCAATGGGACCTCTGTTCTTGGTTATTCTTTCAAAAATGTCCACGGAATAAAGTTTTAGTTTATAATGGCTGCAAATTTAAGATTTTTTTATCGGTCGGCAAAGAGGTGTGCCAGTCTCTTTTTTTCGATATCTAATTGCTTCGGCACATAAAGCTGTGAAACTCTTTGTACATCTCCTGTACAATAAAATGGAATGATTTTTGTTTCATAGGTAATGCAAATATTCATATAATCGTTTTATTATTAACTCAATAATTGTAATTTTGCGCAATGTTTAAAAACAGGGTTGTTATTGCAGCCGTCATTACAGGGATTGTAATGATCATCGGTGGGTGTGGAGAATATGAGAAATTACTAAAGGGTAATGATTTCAAGCTGAAGTATGAAACAGCTATCATTAAGTATGAAGCAGGTGAATATGTGAAAGCTGCCACACTCTTCGACCAGGTGGCTAATGTTTACCGGGGAACCACCAAGGCTGATACAGTTAAGTATTATCAGGCACAGAGTTATTACGGCCAGCGGGACTATATGATGGCCGGACACTATTTTGCTGAACTCTCTGCTACTTATCTCAACAGCACTTACGTGGAGGAGGCTGATTTTATGACTGCCTACTGCTTCTATAAGCAATCACCTCGTCCGGAGCTTGACCAGGATAATACATTCAAGACCATTGCAGCCATGCAGATGTTCATGGTGAAATACCCCACTTCAGAAAGATTGACCGAGTGCCAGCAGATCATTGTTGAAATGAGTGATAAGCTGGTGGAGAAATCATACATCAGTGCACGACTCTATTTTGACCTGGGTTATTATAAATCAGCCATACTTGCATTGCGCAACAGCCTGATGAAGTACCCGGAAACCAGGTACAGGGAAGAACTGATGTTTCTAATTCTCAAGTCTTCATACCTGCTTGCCGACAATAGCATATCTAGTAAACAGAGGGAACGGTATCAGTCAGCACTGGATGAGTATTACAGTTTTATTGGAGAGTTCCCCGATGGACCTTTTACCAGGGAGGCAAAGCGGATTTATGAATCTTCAAATAAATTTTTAGCAGATAACAATAACAAATCATAAGTAATGGATTACAAAAAAACCAAAGCGCCCCAAACAACGATAACGCGGGATTTGAATGATATGGCTGGCGGAACTGAGAACATCTACGAAACAGTGGTAATTGCATCGAAGAGGGCCAACCAGATCAGCGTGGAAATGAAACATGAGCTGAACCGGAAGCTTGAAGAATTTGCATCTTATACAGATAACCTCGAGGAGGTCTTTGAGAATCCGGAACAGATTGAGATCTCTAAATTTTTTGAGAGATTACCTAAGCCTTCTCTGATTTCACTGCAGGAGTTAGGCGAAGACCAGATATATTTCAGGATGAACGAAACTCCTGAAGTAGATAACCAGTAGTCATTTCTTCCTGATGAAGCTCACAGGAAAACACATTATTCTTGGAGTAACGGGTAGCATTGCCGCCTACAAAGCGGTTTTTTTACTCAGACTCCTGATCAAAGAAGGGGCCGATGTACAGGTGATCATGACTCCTTCCGCAAAAGAATTTGTAGGTCCTGTCACTTTTTCTGCGCTTTCCGGAAAACCGGTACTTTCAGAATTCTTCTCTTCTGGGGGAGGTGATTGGAACAGCCATGTGGAGATGGGAGTTTCGGCGGACCTGATGGTAATAGCACCTGTCACTGCAACGACATTGGGCAAGATGGCCCATGGTATAGCTGACAACCTGCTCATAACAACTTACTTATCTGCCAGATGTCCGGTTGTCATAGCACCTGCAATGGATATGGACATGTATGGTCATCCCTCCACTCAAAAAAACCTCAAGGTATTATCTGAATATGGAAACCATATAATCGAACCTGGACAGGGAGAGCTGGCCAGTGGATTAGAAGGCAGGGGGAGGATGGAAGAACCCGAGGATATTTTAAAGTTTATCCGGCAATTCGACCCGAAGCCGCCAAAAAAAAAACTTCTGAATAAGCAGGTCCTGGTTACAGCCGGGCCCACGCACGAAAACATCGATCCTGTGCGTTATATTGGTAACCACTCCACAGGGAGAATGGGGTATGCCATAGCGGAGGCATTTGCTGGTGAAGGCGCCAGGGTCTACCTCGTATCCGGACCGGTCAGTGTAAAAACGCAGGCTCAGGGAGTGGAGATCATCGGTGTTACCTCTGCAGCAGAGATGTATCAGGCATGTAAGGAGTTGATTGACAGGGTGGATGTTGTTGTCTTTAATGCAGCTGTATCTGACTTTACTCCTGCCGATGTTTTTCTTAAAAAGGTGAAGCGGGGCAGAGAGGAGTGGGCCGTACGTTTTAAACCCACCCGCGATATTGCAGCCGAACTGGGAAAGGCGAAACGAACCGGACAGCTATTCGTGGGATTTGCCCTTGAGACCGATAACGAGCTGGAACATGCGAGGTCAAAGCTTTTAAAGAAAAACCTGGACCTGATCGTGCTCAATTCTTTGAAACAGAAAGGAGCAGGATTTGGAACTGATACCAACAAAGTGACCATGATTGATACCTCCGGGAATACGGAGGAGTATGAACTGAAGCCTAAAACTCAGGTAGCTGCCGACCTGGTCGATCGGGTGGTAAAGATGATAGGAAATGCGTAAATCAGGCTTTATACTTTTCATTTTACTGGCATCATTTGTCTTGCATGGACAGGAGCTCAGATGCAATGTTCAGATCGTTAGCCAGCAGGTTCAGGGAAGCAACAAGCAGGTATTCCAAACCCTTCAGAATGCCATTTATGAATTTATGAATAACCGGGTTTGGACCGACCATGTATACACCATGGAAGAACGGATAGAATGTAACATGATGATCAATATCACCGAGCAGTTATCTGCAGATGAGTTTAAAGGTACCCTCCAGATACAGGCAAGAAGGCCTGTATTCAACAGCAACTACAGTACAACTACATTCAACTTTGCGGATAACGACATTCATTTCAGGTATGTGGAGTTCTCCCCGCTGGAGTTCGATCTTAATTCTCATAGTTCGAACCTGACTTCCATCCTTGCCTTTTATGCCTACTTTATCCTGGGTCTGGATTATGATAGCTTCTCACTATTTGGTGGGAGTCTCTATTTTTCCAATGCTGAAAGAATAGTATTGAATGCCCAGAACGCACAGGAAGGTGGGTGGAAGCCGATGGATAACCTGGCACATAAAAACAGGTACTGGCTGGTGAAAGATATGATCGATGTTGATTATGAACCGGTAAGGGAGTTCAATTACCGGTATCACAGGCTGGGCCTGGATCTGATGGATGAGAAAATAGCGGAAGGAAGGGCCGAAGTAACCAACAGCCTGGATTTGCTGCAGCAGGTATACAGAAAAAAGCCGGATCCATATATGTACATTTTACGGCTGGTCTTTGATGCCAAAGCGGATGAACTGGTCAGTGTGTACACTGAATCCTATCCGGAAGAGAGGAACCGTGCACATACCATTTTAATTGAAGTGGATAAACCGAATACGAATAAATACAAAGCCATACTGGAGCAAACTCTTTAGGCTGGTCCCATATGATTCAGTCCCTCTACATCAGGAATTATGTGTTGATTGACGAACTGGAAATGCAGTTCTCAGAAGGGTTTACCACAATTACAGGTGAAACGGGTGCCGGAAA
>Ga0255379_10201_pt1 | contig 11287 bp, 10 predicted proteins | sample ANMaggSeSYBR01I3_FD_182105 | JGI IMG/M metagenome (GOLD analysis project Ga0255379, IMG submission 182105) | Sediment cell enrichment communities from methane seep in Santa Monica Basin, California, United Staets - ANME aggregate JGI... | ecosystem: Environmental > Aquatic > Marine > Cold seeps >... | reverse complement strand
GACAGCTTTTCGCCACAATCTTTGTTCCTCAGACAAACGGAAATCCATCTTGTTCTCCTTTTTATTGTTCTGGTCGGGTTGAAGATTCCCCAGGTTCCACCTGCCAAATTGATCAGCTGGGATCATCCTGTCTTTATTCTAAACGGAACTGATTATAGAATCAAATAAGTTTTGGGTTTTGGGCCTGGTTTTCAGTATACCGGAATTAGACCTCTGGTAGAATGAAAGTATTAATTGGATGATTAACAGGCAATAAGGATCGGATATGTCCAAACCCGTGACAACACTGCTGCCAGAGCCTTAAGTAGCACTGGATACCGAGTTGTTTTGGCAGCCCGGCGGAAGGAACGCTTGATAAGTCTAGCGGCCAAAATCCGGGAAAGGGGAGGAGAAGCGCTGGTAATTCCAACGGATTTGAGGGAGCTGGATCAAATTCAACGTCTGGTGGAGAGCACCCTGCAAGCCTATAACCGGATTGACGTTTTAGTGAACAGTGCAGGATACGGCAAACTGGTCTGGCTGGATGAACAAACCCAGGCGGATATTCAGGACCAGCTTCAGGTTAACCTGGTGGGAGCAATTCAGATTACACGGGAAGTTCTTCCCTGGATGATAGCCCAGGAAGGAGGCCATATCATCCAAATCGCTTCAATCGCCTCCTGGGTAGGATTGCCAACCTACAGCATATATGCAGCGACAAAATTCGGGTTAAGAGGATTTTTAGAAGGTTTAAGGCGGGAGCTGCGGGGAACAGGGATAACTGTGTCTGGAATATTCCCTGGAGCTGTGGACACGGAATTTGATCAGCATGCGGGAGTACATTGGAAAACCACAAGAGTCACTCCTGATTGGCTGTTACTCACCTCAGACGATGTAGCAAATCAAATCCTGAAGGTGATAAAAAAGAAGAAAAATAATGTTCTTATTCCGGGTATCATGCGGTTGGCTGTTTGGGTAAATGCCATTTTCCCGGGGACTGTTGGATGGCTGACGGCAAAATATTTTTACCGTAAAGAGGGGAAAACGGTTGCCTGGCGGGATGCCGGAGAATAAAAAAACAGCCTTGTGAAGGGCAGTGCACCCCTTAGGGTGGACAAATAAATAAAAGTCTCTCGTAGCTAATTATTCAAGCTGACGTCTGAATTCAATAGGCGTCAGTTTTGTTTATATGCCGACTGAAGTCGTAGCAGGAGCTACGCTGAGCATCCCTCTTCAGGGATGCTTAAATTTTCTATGGATTGCTGGATCAGTGGAAAGCTTAAGCATCGACGGAGGTCGATGCTCGGTCTGAGCGTAGCCGAAGACCTGAAGCTGGGACTTAAGTCCCCTGGTAAATAGGTAGTGATAAACAGAAGATCGCTTTGTCTCTGAGATTCTCACGATTTCAGTTTAGGGAAAGATCCATCCTTAAATCAAAAACACCTTCCATATTGCATGAGAGGTGTCTTTATTTTTGTGTCCTGTTTTTGGGGTTCAGTCCAGTGAAGGGCTGTTTTCTTTGATAGAAGGAAAAACCTGTTATTCCTATTTCTCTTCTGGTTTTTCTTCTGTTGGATCCTCTTTTTGTAAAGTTTCCTCTTCTAGAATATAAATCCCGTTTCGGACCTGGTTAAGAACTCTTTCTAAAGCGATTTCCAGGTTTGTCAATGTTTCCGCAACATACTCATCTGCTTCCGATTGGGTTGTCTTGGCCCTCATCTCGGCTTCGGCTTCAATTTGTAAGGCTTTTTTCTTGGCATCCTGGACAATACTGTCCCGGTCAGTCAGCTTGTCGCTTTTATCCTTGGCAATGTTGACTGTCCGGTCGGCTTCTTCTTTCGCTTGGGCGATGACTCGATCTTTTTGGGATAGTACCTGCTGGGATTTTTTTACTTCTTCCGGGATTGCTACCCGCATTTGGTCGATAATATCAAGCATTCGGTCTTCATCAAGTATCACATTACTGGTGAATGGAATGGAACGGCTTTTATTTATCAACTCTTCCAATCGATCCACTAGGTGTAGTATGTCCATGAATTATCCCTTCAAAAGAAGTATCCTTTTAGTATAACATGAAAAGGATTTGTTCAATCTCTCAGTGAAGTATAGGGGACGATGTTTTGATCGCTTCCGAGTTCCTTAAAGCGAGCAATTAATGCTTTCTCAACCACTTCTGGGACCATTGAACTGACATCTCCGTTCAGGGCAGCAATTTCCCGTACAGTTGACCCGCTCAAGAAGGTATGGTCTTTATCTGTAATAAATGCCACTACTTCAATATCCGGGGATAATCTGTGATTGGCAAGCGCCATCCGGAACTCATATTCAAAATCAGAAAATACCCTCAGGCCGCGAACAATGACCTGGGCGTCAATTTGATGGCAGAAATCAACCGTTAATCCGCTGTAGCCCATGGTTTTTACATTAGGGATGGACTGAAGTGTTAGTTTAGCAAGCTCAATCCTTTTCTCAGGAGGAAAAAGCAATTTCTTTATGGGCTGGTCATACACGGCAACGATCACTTCATCAAATATGCGGGATGCACGCAGGGCAATATCGATATGCCCGTGGTGAATGGGATCAAACGTTCCGGGAAAGACAGCTCTTATCATAAAATTCTCCTAGACGTGTCTGGCAGCAGTGTTGTCAGCTAATATCGCCTGAGTTTTTCAGCGTCCAGAATTGGTTAACAGCGAGAGCTAATTTTTGATGGTTTTCCTGACTTAATTCAGGATCCTGACGGAAAAGTTCTGATGCATGCTGACGGGCTTGCTCGACTAATTTCAAATCTGTGATGCTGGCTAATTTCAATTCAGTGTACCCTGATTGGCGGGTTCCAAGGAATTGTCCCGGTCCGCGGATTTCCAGATCCTTTTCAGCTAACACAAAACCATCATTAGTTTCTACCATTGCCTGCAGCCTTTGATTTTCTATTTCTTCAGCGTTTCCGGGTATCAAGATGCAGTAGGATTTTTGATCGCTGCGTCCCACTCGTCCCCGGAACTGGTGCAGTTGAGCGAGCCCAAAACGATGAGCGCCTTCGACTAACATCACAGTTGCTCCCGGGATATCCACACCCACTTCCACTACTGAGGTGGAAACAAGGATCTGGATTTCCTTATCACGGAAAAGAGTCATTACACTCTCTTTATCATCTGGACGCATCTGTCCGTGCAGCAACCCAAGCGAATAAGAGAGGAAAATTTCTTTTTGGAGCCGGCTGAATTCTTCCACAGCGGCTTTTTCATCAATTTTCTCACTTTCTTCAACCAGTGGATAGATGATAAAAGCTTGATTGCCTTTATCGACCTGCCGGCGGACTAGACTATATGCCCGTTCAATTTCCCTGGGGAAGAGTACATGGGTCTCAACCGGCAACCTTCCGGGTGGTAATTCATCGATCACGGATAGTTCCAGATCACCAAATGTTGTCAGTGCCAGTGAACGGGGGATTGGGGTAGCGGTCATCACCAACAGGTGTGGATTATTTCCTTTTTGACGCAATGTTCCCCTTTGTTCAACGCCGAAGCGGTGCTGTTCATCGACTATAGCGAGCTGCAGGTTTTGGAATTCAACCGGTTCTTGGAGTAGAGCGTGGGTGCCAATTACCAATTTAATCTCACCCTGAGAGAGTTTTTTACGGATTTGTTCTTTTTGATCTTCCGGTGTAGAACCGATCAAGAGGGTGATTTCATTTTCTTTTATTTCATCTGGGTTATTGCCCAGTAATTTTTTCAGACTTTGAAAATGCTGTTCAGCCAGAATGCTGGTGGGGGCCATGAATGCCGCCTGGGCTCCCTGGCGGACAACAATTAATGCTGCCAGCGCTGCGATGACCGTCTTGCCAGACCCCACATCTCCCTGGAGCAATCGGTTCATAGGATGACCTGAGCACAGATCTTCCCGAACCTGTGTCAGAGTTTTGATTTGTGCCTTCGTTAATTGGAAAGGGAGCTGTTCCAGCCTGGAATTTATCCATACATCCGGGCTGTCAAAAACCTGACCGGGACGATTTTCCCATTGTTTTTTCTGTTTCAGGACACCCATTTGAAGCAGGAATAGTTCATCAAAAGCCAGTCGTTGTTTTGCTTTTTGAAGTGATTGATCCGAGTCCGGGAAGTGGATTTCCTGGATTGCGGTGGATAACACAGGAAGGGAGATACTTGAACGGAGTTGGTCAGGCAGGGGATCTTCTATACTGGGTCCATATTTCTGGACAGTGTCGTGCAGAACCCCGCGCAGCCATTTTTGAGTGATATCTTTGGTGAGAGGGTAAACCGGGACGATCCGATTAGTGTGCAGCTGCTCATTACTCAGCGGCTCCCATTCAGGGTTATTCATGGTCAATCGGCCAAGATATTGTTCAATTTCTCCGCTTAAGACAACATGTTTTGCGCGAGAAAGCTGTCCCTCCAACCAGGGTTGGTTAAACCAGGTTACCCTTAGCGCCCCGCTTTTATCTGAAACCATGGCTTCAACCAGTTTCATTTTTCCACCACGAACGCTGCGGGTGGATACGCTATCGATTGTCCCAATTACCGTGACTTCTTCACCAAACCACAAACTGCCGATTGGTTTTAGTTTTGAGTAGTCATCATGCCGCCTCGGGAAGGTGTACAGCAAATCTCTGATGGAGGAGATACCCATCCTGGTTAGAGCTGCTGTTTTCTTTTCGCCGATTCCCTTTATGCTGTTAACCGGGGTATCAAAATCCAGTTTTTCTGCTGGGGGGGTGACAGTTTTTTCTACTTGTTGTTTTTTCTGTTTGGGTTGGCTTGGTTCTTTTTTTCTGGGCAGGAGGTTCTGAAATCTGTTGGGGTACGGGAGCTGGTTTATCAGTTGGTAGATTTACCTTGTCCCGTTTTTTATCCTGCAAGGATTCCTTGTTGACCCGCTTCCAGATTCCCTTTAATGCTACTTCCCGGGATTCCTCGCTTAAGCGATGGTAATCCCTTAAACGGCTGATAACTGCCTGGATAATTTGTTCCGGCAGTTCATCTTCCCGGGCTTCGAGTTCCCAGGAGGATAGGATATTAGCTAATCCCCCCATGACCGCCTTGTTGTCATAATCCCGTTCAGCTTCCAACCGGAAGAATTTTCTTAACTTTTTGATTGATGTTTTCATTTGAATTATTTTACCACCGCTGCAAAACCTAGCCCATTGGGTCCAACGTGGGTTCCGATTATTGTAGTTACATTCATCAGTTGAGGATTCCGGTTTCCTTCGGGTGCAAATTGCTTAATGAAATTTGTTCCATCCTGGGCTGCATTGGTATGAAGCACAACGAGATCTTCCAGAGGACCTAACTTCTGCAGAACATCACCCAGGAATTTAATGCCTTTCTCCCGGGCACGAGATAACCCCTGGTTAATAACTTCCCCTTCCTTAAGCTCAATGATGGGTTTTATATTCAGGATTGAACCTATCCGGGCTCTCGCCCAAGATATTCGACCGCTGCGTTGGATATATTCAAAAGTGTCTAGCAAGGCATAAACATGAACTCTTTCCTTAATCGATTCGATCCTTTTTAGGATCGAATGGAAAGGGAGATTTTCCTGAGCCGCTTTTGCAGCCGCAATCACTTGAAATCCCAAACCCAGGGATAATTGTTGGCTGTCCACTACATCGATTTTTTGTGAGAATTCCAGGGACGCCAATCGTGCAGCATTATAGATGCCGCTTAATGCGCTTGCTGCATGTATGGATATAATCTCGGAAAACCCCTGAGCAAAGATTTGCTCATACAACGACTGGAATCTGCCAGCTGAAGGAGCTGCGGTTGTTGGAAGCTGTTTCAGATTGGGAAGTTGGATATAAAAGTCGTTCCTGGATAGATCAAATCCATCCAGATAAGTTTCATTGCCAATCATTAAATCCACCGGGATTTGAAAGATGTTATATTTACTCAGCACGTCGAGAGGAACATCAGATGTGCTGTCGGTTACGATGGCTGTAGTCAATAGAACCTCCCCAAGCTGTAAAAACGGCGGAGCTTATTGATAAGTCCGCCGTAATTATATTTCCAGGAAAAACCCGGATTGAATTGTAATAATTACTTCAAGGCTGGTTTACTCAATGGATAATATGAACTGATAGTGGGGTTGACCGCCGTATTGGAGTTCAATTATCTGATCAGGATACTCTTCCTGGATGAATTCAGCCATAGATTCAGCATCTTCCTGACTGATATTCTCCCCATAGAACATGGTAATCAGCTCATAATCGTTTGCTTTTGCCGTTACCAGGAAGGTGATACAACCCTCTTTGAGGGTTTTGTTTGAACCTACCAACTTCCCGTTATGGAGGGAGATAATTTCTCCTTCCTTGACATCTATACCGTCAATTTCCACTTCCCGGACTGCAGTGGTTATTTCTCCACTTTCTATTTCACTCATTGCGACTTGCATTTCAGCTGCTACCTGACTTAGTTCCTGTCCTGGAATGAGGCGCAGCATAGCGGCTAATCCCTGGGGGACAGTGACGGTGGGAATAACTTCTACCTTCTTGACTGAGAGTTCAGCAGCAGATTTTGCTGCCATGAGGATATTTTTATTATTCGGTAAAATGATTACCTGGTCTGTTGGCAAATCCTCGAAGGCTGCCATGATCTCCTGCGTGCTGGGATTCATGGTTTGTCCGCCTTCTACGATAGCTGCCGCTCCCAGACTGGCAAAGATTCGTGAAAATCCTACCCCGGGGGAAATTGTAACCAGAGCGACGTCTCCCTGAGATACTTTAGCCAGTTTAATGGGTTCCTCTTTTTTCTGCCCGGTGGAGGGATCCATTTGCACCATCAGGTTCTCAATATGAACCTTGGTAATCGTTCCAAGAGTCATGGTGTAATCGATTGGCTCATACCGCTTTTCAGTTGGCACATGAATGTGCATCCGGTAGATGCCGTCACCTTCACCAACTTGAATGGAAGTGCCGATTTCTTCCAAATCCTGGTAATAATCTTCCAGTATCAATGGATTGTGAGGTTGGAAATCAACGATTACCTCGTAATCCTGGCCGGGTTCAGCGCTGTTGATGGCTTCTTGTTTTCCAATCACTGACAAGGGCTGGACATGGATCGGTTCAATATCCAAAGGCTCATCATTGATATAACGCAGCATACCTTCAAAGATATGCAGCAGTCCTTTTCCTCCTGCATCAACAACACCGGCTTCTTTTAGAACATCAAGCAGCTCTGGTGTGTAATCAACAGAGACCTGGGCTGCTTCTGTCACTTTGTTTAGGAGGAAATATGGATCTTCTGATTCCTGAAGAGCTTTTTCACCTGCCAGGGCCATGTCTTTGCATACGGTCAGGATTGTGCCTTCCACAGGACGGACAACCCCTTTGTAAGCGGTGTCGCGGGCTTGCAAAAGTCCTTCCACCAGGCTTTTCCCATCCAAAATTTCAGATTCTCCGATTCCTTTGGAAAATCCCCGCCAGATCTGGGATAGAATAACGCCGGAATTTCCCCGGGCGCCCATTAATGCCCCATGTGCCAGTTTCTCCGCTAAAGCACCAACATGTTTTTCAGAGGAGTTGGATATTTCATCATATGCCGCTTGGAGGGTGAGAACCATATTGGTGCCCGTATCTCCATCCGGTACAGGGAAAACATTCAGAGCATTCACTGATTCCTGATTTGTCCGCAGCCAGGTTAAGCTGGCCATCATCAGTTTTTTATACAGATCACCGTCAATTATTGGTGTTTTATTTCCAGGGTGTTCATCACTCATGCCTAAGTACTCCTAAAGAAAGGATGCTGTCATAACTACCAGAGTCAGAGAGGTTACTTCTCCTCTCCGTTGCTGATCCGGAGACCTTGAACGTGAATGTTAATTTCGTTCACGGGAATTCCTAAGGATTTTTCAACCTGGTAGCGTACTGTGTTGGCGACACTTGCAGCAACGGATTTGATTCTGGTGCCGTATTCGATGATGATGTAGATATCGATATTAATTACCTTATCTTTGTATTCCACATCAATTCCATGCGTTGGGTCTTTGACAATTGCATGGGCCAACTCATCAGCAATGTTTTTTGACGCCAGACCGACAACACCATAAGAGCGCTGGACTGCCTGGAATGTGATAGTCGCGATTGCTTGTTTGGATATTTGAATGTCGCCTAAAGGTCCTTTTTCTTTTTTCATTAAATTCACCATCTTGTTGGGAATATAGGTCAGGATAATTTACAGATGCCAAATGATAACATAAAAACAGTGGAAAAGCAGGGCGCCTCTTGTGGATTGACTTGTTGTATGGTAAGATTGGCGGGCTTGAATGAATGAATTATCCTGGCTTCGATTCTGGATTTTCCAAGCATAAATGAAATCATAAATAATCACTATTGAACGAGGGTATTACCAATGGCGAAATGTGAAGAATGTGGAAAAGTCACAAAATTTGGGCGAAGCCGCCCCTGGTCGAAAAAAACGACCAAACGTAAATTTAAACCAAATTTACAGCAAGTTACGGTATATGAAGACGGAAAGAAAATCCGGAAAACTTTGTGCACCCGCTGCATCCGTACTTTGACAAAAGTCTGAATCAATACCATTAACACTAAAATATAGATTTCGTTGTGGGAGACAGGTAGATTATTTGCCTTCTCCCGCAATCTATTTAATAGGGTCCCAGAGCTTTAAAAGCTCGGGACCCTTGTTTATTGCTCTGGGAGACTTATTTAGGGGAGCAGATCTCGAAGTGATTGAATACCCCTTTGTATCCCGAGGGGGTGATTAAAAATCGCGCTGGCTGCAACAAAAATCTCTGCCCCTTGATCAAAGGTCTGCCGGATAGTTTTTTCATTGATCCCTCCGTCTACTTCAATTAAAGCATCAGGATTGATCTCATCCAGGATTTTTCTGATCTGCCCGATCTTTGGGAGAACTTCCGGCATAAATGATTGTCCGGAAAACCCTGGATTTACGGTCATCACCAGTACCAGATCAACATCTTTCAGATAAGGTTTTATTTTGTCTACCCCTGTTGCAGGTTTTAGTGTAATGCCTGCCTTACAGCCCAGGTCGCGGATGGTTTGCAGGGTAAAATCCATTTCCGGGCAGGTTTCAATATGAACTGTCAGAACATCGGCACCGGCATTTGCAAAATCTTCCAGGTACACTTCAGGCTTTTCAATCATTAAATGAATATCCAGGGGGAGATCAGTCACTCTTTTGCAGGCTTCTACAATGACTGGGCCCATAGAAATGTTGGGCACAAAATGTCCGTCCATGACATCAACATGGAACCAATCTGCCCCTGCTTCTTCAGCTTGTTTGATTTGATCCCCCAGCTGGGTGAAATCTGCGGAGAGGATTGATGGTGAAATTAGATAAGGTTTTTTCATATAAAACCACAAAATATTTGTAATATTCCCAATATCAATGCAGACTTCTTTAGATGGGGAAATTGGTTCACCATCAAGCTGCAGATATAAATCTGTCTTTGATTTAATTCGAATTTCCTTACAGGAAATAAAGTTAGCTTTATCTGAAGATAAATGATTTCCCGAGGCGAGATCAAAGAGATGCTGAAGGGTTTCCAATAACGTGTCTCCTGCAAACAGCCACAAATCCATACATCCATCATCTATTCGCGCTGCGGGAGACACCTCGGCCAGTCCCCCGGCATAAAGGTGGATGTTTGTCACTAAAGCCAGAACATATATTCCAGATACTTTCTCGCCATCAGCCCAGATATCCAAATCCATACCGGACCAGTTTCTGGCATACCAGGCGATATTAGCAGCATAAGTAGGAGTTGCCAATTGTTTTTGCCAGCGGGATCTTGGTTCAAGATGGTGAACAACAAAGGCATCAAATCCAATCCCGGTCCAGAGCAGAAAAGGGATTCCCTGGCAAACACCCAGATCCATAGTTCGGATCGATCCGCTCAGCAGTTTTTTCACACTTGTTTCCAGCGCGCCCCAATTGGTCCAGGATAAAGAAGGTAAACCCTGTTCCTGGGCCCATACATTTGCAGTGCCTGCCGGCAGGACAGCAAGAGCAGTTTCACTGCCTATTAAACCCGCCGCGGCATTATGCACCGAACCATCACCGCCAGCTACAAAAATCGCGTCTTGTCCTGATGCGGCAGCTTTTTTTGCCAGCTTCGTGATGTGATCCCCGCCTTCAGTGCGGATAATCGTTATATCCCACCCATTTGTTTCAAGGATTTTTGCCGCCCGTTCAACTAACGGAAAAGAGGGAAACCGGCCTGCCATGGGATTGTAAATCAGCTGTCCCCGCATTTTTTCTCCAATATTTTTCTCTTGAATATCCTTCCAAAGTTCTCTCACAGTGTACTCCATCCAGATATCACCGTCAATCAGTTGATGGTACAATCAAACCGGTAGAATCTGGAAGGAAGCTGTCCAATGATTGAGGTTTTAAACGATCGGTATCAGCTAGATAAACAGCTTGGAGAAGGGGGAATGGCAATCGTCTACCAGGCAAGTGATCTCATGTTGGAACGGACAATCGCCGTCAAAATACTCAGAAAAGATTTCTCTAAATCCAAGGCATTTCAGGAACGTTTTAAAGAAGAAGCCCGGGCAGCTGCCAATCTCACCCACCCAAATATCGTGACTGTTCACGATTTTGGATTTGATAATGACCGGTTGTTCATTGTTATGGAGCACGTTCCTGGGACCGACTTAAAACAAATCATCAAGAAGTCCGGAGCCCTGCCAGCTGACCATGCTTCCCGGTTATTTATTCAAGCCTGTGCAGGTATCGGATATGCTCATCGGGCCGGCCTGGTTCACTGCGACATTAAGCCCCACAATATGCTGGTTACTCCGGATCACAGGCTGAAAGTGACAGATTTTGGCATTGCCAGGGCACTGGCATCCGTAAAACATGACGAACAATCTCAAGCTATCTGGGGTTCCCCGGCTTATTTTTCACCAGAACAGGCTGCCGGGAGAGCGCCATCCCCCGCCTCTGATGTTTACAGCCTTGGTATTGTTCTATTTGAAATGTTAACAGGCGAACTCCCCTTTACTGACCCTTCTCCCCAAGAATTGGCTCTGCTCCACAGATATGAAGCTCCCCCTTCCGCCAGGGAAATGAACCCTGAGATTTCTGCCGAATTGGAGGAAATCATTGTTAAGGTGCTTTCCAAAGAACCCAGTTCGCGATACAGAACCGCGGACCAGCTGGGGAGAATTGTGATCAGCTTTACTGAAATGCTTGATTCCCAAATCCAGGTAGAAATTCCAGCTCCGCTTCCGGAAGACAAAGATCTGCAAGCAATCTTGAACCTCGAGAATAAAAAAACCAGTAAACAGTGGTTGACAATCCTGCTG
>Ga0255379_10200_pt1 | contig 11298 bp, 7 predicted proteins | sample ANMaggSeSYBR01I3_FD_182105 | JGI IMG/M metagenome (GOLD analysis project Ga0255379, IMG submission 182105) | Sediment cell enrichment communities from methane seep in Santa Monica Basin, California, United Staets - ANME aggregate JGI... | ecosystem: Environmental > Aquatic > Marine > Cold seeps >... | reverse complement strand
GGAAAATTCCGGGAAGATCCTCCTTATCTCTTCAAGCTGTATCAATGCTTCATCAGGTTTGCCGCTGTGAAGGAGGGTTTCAATCAGATGCAGCCTGGGAACTATATTTGCAGGGGAGAATTCCAGGGCGCGTTTTAAATAATCTTCCCGCTGAAATAAAGCCTCCTGATCGGTGGTGTTGCTGTATGATTCTGCAAGCATGTAGAGTGACTGCAGATGTCGGGGGTCTGACTCAATGGCTTTTTCAAGTTCCCCGATGAACTTCTCTTGCTCATCCTGGTATTTATAGACCAGGGCCAGGTTCAGCCGTATATCTGCATCGAGGGGAGTAAGATCCAACGCCCTGAGAAGGTTCTTCTCAGCATCACTATAATTTCCCATTCTCAGGGAAACGAGTCCCAGGTTTGCATAACCTATGGCCTCTTCGGGAGCCAGGGATATCAATTTAAGGAATTCCCCCTCAGCCTCTTCAAGTTTGTTCTCTTCCAGGAAAGCAAGGCCCATGGTCCTTGCAGTCAGGATAGCTTTTGCTTTATTTTCTTTACGTGAACCTGATCTCTCCGGATTGCACTGGAACAGGTAGAGTGCTCCGGTCAGGATTACCAGGAAAATGATATATTTCTTTCGTGACGCCATCATGTTCTGTTTTTATGGGCACCTCAATGAAGGGGGTGCTCCTTAGGCAAAAATAGATGTTACATTTATCATATAAAAACCCTGACCTGGATATATTACCTGCCCTATTCACAAATTGTTCTATTACGAGTACAATCTGCTGTGATAAAAGGCAATGCTCTGTTTTTGGTTCTCAACATAGCTACGGCTATGTCTGTGAGCCAAAACCATGCGCTCCCCTTTTCTCTTTGCATATTGAACTCTCATAACGAAAAACTTATGAATAGGGCAGGATTAGGTAGTATAGGACCATTTTTGTTATCTTAGCCACAACCAATCTATTGTTATGCCTGCAGAAAGATCTTCCAGGAAAGTCGAGCTTCAAAGCAATGAGGTTGAAGATATGCTGGGAAGGGTACCCAGTTGGATCACACGAAATGGAATGATTCTTTTCCTTTTCCTTCTTGCGCTTCTGATATTCGGAAGCTGGGTATTTAAATATCCAGATATAAAGCGTGCCAGGATCGTGGTGACATCTGTTAATCCCCCTGCCGATCTTGAAGCGCGAACCAATGGTAAAATTGTAAGATTGTTTGTGAATGATAATGAGCTGGTTACTTCAGGTGATGTGCTTGTTATGATTGAAAATCCGGCCGCTTACGGGGATGTGATACAACTTAAAGAAGGATTGGCATTTCTCGATTCCATCCAAACTGAGGAGATTTCTGATGACCTTCCCGAATTGAAGAATGTGAAACTGGGGGCTATACAGACCAACTACTCCATATTCCTTAAAGCTTACAGGGATTTAGTTGAGTTCAGGCGGTTGGATTATCACCAGCGCAGGATACAGTTGTTGCGTTCAGAATTGGTGAAACAACAGGCGTATACCAGAAGCCTTTCAGAAAGAGCCAGGATTGCTGAGGAGGAGTACAACCTGGCACATCGCCAGTTTAACCGCAATGCAACCCTTTATGAAGAGTCTGTGGTTTCTGAGTCTGACCTTGAGAATTCGCGTTCTGAAATGTTGGGAAAGCGCAATAAATGGCAAGAGATTGTGAGCCTGATTGCGGAGAACAATATCAATGTTGGCAGGATTGAAGAACAGATCGTGGATCTGGAATTAAAACAGCAGGAAGAGCGGTCCCAGAATATCAACACACTGGAAGAATCCCTCAATAACCTGAAAGCTTCAGTCGCTTCGTGGGAACAGAACTATCTTCTAACGGCACCGATAAGTGGTACGGTAACTTTCAACAGGTTTTGGAGTGAAAACCAGAATGTGAAGGCTGGCGAGAAAGTACTTACTATTATTCCGGCAGAATCAGGGTCCATGGTTGGAAAGATCAGCCTTCCCATGGAAGGTGCCGGAAAGGTGCAGATCGGTCATCAGGTAAACATTCAGTTTGACAACTATCCGCACCTGGAATACGGAATGGTCAAGGGGTATGTAAGTAATATTTCGAAGGTTCCGGATGATGATTACTATACAGTTGAGGTGGACCTTCCTGACGGTCTTCGAACTTATTATAACAGAGCTATTCCATTCAGTCAGAATATGCAGGGACAGGTAGATATACTGACCGATAAGATGCGCTTGCTGAAACGGGTGCTGAATCCCATCAAATCGGCCATAACCAAACAGGTGCAGATGTGATCCCAAGGATACCAATGATACCAATGATTTACCTGAGATGAAGGACAATCATGTGTAAAATGTGGGCTATTATGTATATGTTTTATAACTTTCGGCGTTATTTGAATTAGTATCCTTCAATTTTTCTGAAAATGTCACGATTTCGAAATGGAATTTATATTGGAATACCGCTGTTGTTAATGGCAGCGATTGTAGTTGTGGTTTTCATCCCCTTTACATCCGATTCTTCTCAAAGTCAGGATCTCCAAATTGTTGAGGTGGAGATAGGTAAGGTTATCAACTCCTTCCCTGGTGAAGGGATTGTGGAGCCCCAGAGTGAAGTGATCATCCTGAGTCCGGCTGCCAGCATAATTAAGGAGATCCTCAAGGAAGTAGGAAGCCATGTGGATGCAGGAGAACCCATTATTATCCTTGATCCCACCCCCATACAGGCTGAAATTGATAACATACAGGATCAGCTGGAGGTCAAACAGAATGCCCTTCGGAAAAACCAGCTCAATGCAAGGAGTGTGAAAGTGGACCTGGAGTATAATGTCCAGGTAAAGAACCTGAAAATAGCTTCACTCAATTCAGATCTGGCCGACCAGGAACAACTGCTGGAAGTGGGGGGGATCTCTCCGGCGAAGTTTGAAAAAACCAGGCAGGAACTGGAACTTGCAGAAAAGGACCTGTTGATGCTGAAAGAAAAGAATTACATCAGACTGCAGCAGCTGGAGGCAGATGATGTGGGTTTAAGGCTCCAGATCGAAATGCAGGAAAAGGTGCTGGCAGCCAAGGAGGAGGCGCTCAGTAAGATGATTATCAGGGCTCCTTCGGCAGGGATTATCCTCTCTATCAGGGGTAAAGTTGGAGAGAAGGTAAATGCTGATCGTCTGCTGGTTGAGATGTCCGATCTTTCCACCTTTAAGATCCAGGGAAAGGTGGATGATGATTTCTCCGATCATCTTAAAACAGGCACGAAGGTCTATGTTGTAATTGATAATCAGAAACTGACAGGTGTGGTGGGTACTGTAAGTCCGGTTATCAGGGACAGGAAGATCGAATTTGATGTAAACCTTCAGGAGAGTAACCATTTCAAATTGAGGCCCAACTTGAATGTGAATCTCGAAATAGTCAGGGCCGAACGTGACAGTGTGCTTCGCATTGTCAATGGGCCGGTCATTGGACGCGGCCGGGAGCACCAGGTGTATGTAATTGAGTCGGGACAGGCAGTATTGCATGATATCCGAACCGGTCTCAAGACGAACGAATTTGTTGAAATCGTTGAGGGTCTTGAAGAGGGTGATCGCATCATTCTTTCGGATAATTCATCGGTAAAAGAGCTGCATGAATTGGAATTGCAGAGGTGATTGTACGAACATGATAAGAAGACTCATCATTTCTTTCATTATTATTCCGATTGGCTTATTTGGTCAGGATACACTGCTGGTGTCTTTGAGCCTGCGTAATGTGGTGGATCTTGCTATTTCTCAATCCTCTGCTGTTAAATACATCCAGAACCGGGATGTGAACTATTACTGGCGCTGGAAGAACCACCAGACCAGGTTTCGTCCACAACTGACACTTTCGGGTGCCCTTCCCGATTTCGAAAACCAGACCAAACCCATTGTCCAGCCAGACGGCAGTATTGCATTCACTCAGATTACACAGCTGGAAACATCTGCTCAGATTGCCATCAGTCAGCCCATACCCCAGTTGGGAGCATATGTATATGCCGCATCGGGCATTGTTCGCCTGCAGGACTTCAATAACAATACCGTAGGATATTCCGGATATCCGGTTAGCGTTGGGATCACCCAGCCGCTGTTTGCCTATAACTGGATGAAGTGGACCCGGATGACTGAACCCCTCGTCTACCAGGAGGCCCAGAGAAGTTTCATTGAATCCATTGAAGAGATTTCATACAATGCCACATCCCGTTTTTTCAGGTACCTGAGGATCCAGACCGATTTTGGCCTGGCGGAAAGCAACCTGAAGAACAGCCGGGATAATCTGAAAATTGCTAGGGTGAAACAGGAGCTGGGAAACATCTCCGAGAATGATTTTTCCAGGATTCAGTTGTCGGTTTTTAATGCGCAAAAGGCATTGAACAATGCAAGGATCGATCTGAAAAATGCTGACTATGAACTAAAAAAATACATTGGTCTTGATCAGAACCTGACCATTGAACTGGTCATTCCACTGGATATGTTCCTTTGGGAGGTTGATCCTGATAAGGCCCTGTCCGAATCATTGGAGAACCGCAAGGAGACCCCGCAGTTTGAAAGACGGCTGATCCAGGCAGACAGGGACCTGACCCGGGCCAAACGCAATGCAGGGGTTAGAGCTACGCTGCAAATGAGTTACGGGGTATCCAACAGTGCCGATGATTTTGGAGGTATCTATGAAAATCCGGAAAAGCAGCAAAATGTGAGGTTGGCACTGAGCGTACCCATCCTCGACTGGGGCAGGTCAGAATCTCAGGTGAAACTGGCAGAATCACAGCGGGAACTGGTATTGTATGATGTGGATCAGGACCGGCAGGATTTCGAACGTCAGGTGGTTGTCCAGGTGGAGCAGTTTAACCTGATCAAAACACAGATTGAAACTGCCGAGGCTGCTGACCAGGTTGCGGCAGCGGGATACCTGATTGCCCTGAAGAATTTTCAGAACGGCGAAGTCAGCATCACAGATCTGAACATCTCGTTGGCTGAGCGCGAAGGTGCAAAGCGGGACTATATTAGATCCATTGAGAATTATTGGGAGTCATATTTTCGTTTAAGGGAAGTGACGTTGTATGATTTTGAATTCGATATGAAAATATATTACATGAACCCGATGTTAACTTCTGAGTGACTCAGAAGTTAACATCAAGTTGAAAGTAGAAAGTTGAAAGTAGAATGTTGAAAGTGGAGAGTAACAAGTAAAAAGAGACAGGAATGAAAAGACTGAACACACTGCTATTGATTGTGATGGTGGCCACTATTTCGCTGAATGCCCAGGAGTGGGTGGAATTGTTTAACGGGAAGAGCCTGAAGGGCTGGGAGAAACTGGATGGTATGGCTGAATACCATGTGGAGAATAGAGAGCTGACAGGTGTCTCAAAGATCGGTTCGCCCAATACCTTTTTGGCCACTAAAAAGGTGTATGGTGATTTTATCCTGGAGTATGAGATGAAGATGGACAGGGGGCTCAATTCCGGCGTACAGTTTCGAAGCATCGCCAACAAACCTGATGGAACCGAACGGGTCAACGGGTACCAGGTGGAGTGCGATGATCATGACAACAGGCCGTGGGCCGGGGGAATTTACGAGGAAGCTGGCCGCGGATGGCTCTATCCAATGTCCTATAATCAATGTGTTGTGAGAGGGAATAAACGCGGAGAGTGGAACCAGGTGCGGATCGAAGCGGTCGGAAGTACCATCAGGACCTATATCAATGGGGTAAACTTTGCAAACCTGGTGGACGATGCCCGTTCCGAAGGATTTATTGCCCTCCAGGTCCATGGCATCGGTGATGCTGCACTTGATGGAAAAGAGATACGCTGGAGAAACATCCGCATCATTACTGAGGATCCTGAGAAATACATGAAATCAGATGGTTCACTTGCTCCCGAAGTTAGCTACCTGACCAATGATTTGACCGCACAGCAGAGGGAAGATGGCTGGCAACTGCTCTGGGATGGAAAAACCACCGATGGATGGAGGGGTGCAAACCTGGATCACTTTCCGGGGAAAGGATGGGGAATCAGCGAGGGTGTGTTGTCCGTGGAAAGCAGTGGAGGAGGTGAATCGGCTCATGGTGGTGATATTGTTACCGTTAAAAAATACAAAAGCTTTATACTCGAAGTGGATTTTAAGATCACAGAGGGAGCCAACAGCGGGATCAAATATTTTGTGGACCCGGACCTGAACACAGGTGCCGGATCTGCCATTGGTTGTGAATATCAGATACTGGATGATCAGAAAAACCCCGATGCCAAACAGGGCATTTCCGGAAACCGTACTGTGGCCTCCCTGTATGATTTGATCGAAGCAAATGCACTGCTGTTCGGTCAGGATGAACGTGCAAAGCGATTTAATGGGGTTGGTAAATGGAACCGTGCCCGCATCGAAGTTCATGGATCTGTGGTGGCTCATTACCTGAACGGCGTGAAAGTGATCGAATATGAACGTGGCACACAGATATGGAAAGCCCTTGTTGCCTACAGTAAATATGCAAAATGGCCCGCATTTGGTGAAGCAGAAACCGGACACATCCTTCTGCAGGATCATGGGGATCAGGTAAGTTTCAAAAACATAAGGATACTGGAGCTGGACTAAGCCAGTCAGCTTCACCTGAAAATTTTGCATTCCTTTCAAAATCGCTATATTTGTCCTCCTGATCAGAAATCTGACTGATCTTTCGAGTGATTTATACTACCAGAGAATTAGCAGGGTATGGTTGAACAGATTATTATGAGGAGTAGTATTAATTCATCAAATAATTTTGATATTGAGCATATTGAACCTGTTACAGGAAAGTCGTTTCTGGAGCAGGTCCGGAGTTGTGTTGAACAACTCACGGAGTTTATCTATCCCAAAGGGGAAGCCAGGTACTACATCACCCAGCAAACTTTTTTCATTTCTGCTGGCTCCAGGTCTGAGTATGATGAACGGTCAGCTCAGATCAAAGAGCGGCTTTCTACCAGCTGTGAAGTGCTTCTTCCAGCCACAAGCATTGTTGCCCAGAGCCCTGTATGCGGGAATGATGTTGTCCTTGAACTTATTTGTACCAGGGCTACAGCTGATAAAAAAGTAGCGTATAAATCCTTATCAGGAATTGCTTATACCGTGGTCGAACAGGACGAGTTTAAAACACTCCATGCTGCGGGATTAACAGGTGCTCCGGCAGACAGCATCAAGGAGTCTTCTGAAAAAGCCTTTGATATTGCCATGAAGATACTGGAAGCGGAGGGACTTTCCATACACCATATCATCAGGCAATGGAACTACATTGAAAATATTGCCCGGGTTGAGGGTGTTGCAAAGGAGCACCAGAATTACCAGGTGTTCAATGATGTGCGATCTCAATATTATAATAAAGGAACCTTTGACAACGGATACCCGGCTGCTACAGGTATTGGCATGACTGCCGGGGGAGTGATTATTGATTTTATCGCACTCTCCACGTCTGAGCTGATCTCGGTGAAACCCATACATAATCCCGGACAAATCGATGCCCACAGGTACTCCGAACTTGTACTGAAAGGTACAGCGGCTGAGGGTCTTGAACAGAAGTGTTCCCCAAAATTTGAACGTGCCAAACTGGTTTCCATTGGATCTGACCACTATATCTATGTGTCCGGTACCGCATCAATCCGGGGAGAGAAGACCATGCATGTGGGTGATGTGGAGAAACAGACCTTTACGACCATTGAGAATGTCTTTCATCTCTTTTCAAAAGAGAACCAGGAATCGCTGGGATTGAAGTTTGATGTTTCACAGATCCGTTTTTCCCATCTGAGGGCCTACGTGAAATACAATAAGCACATCCCCCTTGTGAAAAAGATTTGCGAGTCGAAGCTGAACAGTAACTCGTCGCTTTTTCTGATATCGGATGTGTGCCGTGAAGACCTTCTCGTAGAGATCGAAGGTGTATTCAGTGTGAAAGCGTCTTGATTTACATCAGTGTTTAGCTGAAAGGGACTTTCCCGTTTCACAGAAACCCATGCCACCATGATTGTAATTATTCAGGCTAACTTTTACTACTTTTTAATACTGCTAATCACAATTTCATGTTCGGCAGGATGCAGCACGAAGGTTCAAAATGATGAAGATCAGAGGCCTAACATCATACTGTGCATGGCAGATGATCTGGGATGGGGAGATGTGGGTTACCATGGAAATCCCATGATTAAAACCCCGAACCTGGATGAGATGGCCGCAGCAGGGATCCAGTTCAACAGGTTCTATTCAGGCTCTGCTGTCTGTTCCCCCACACGGGGTAGCTGTCTTACAGGGAGGAATTCATTCCGATATGGTATCTACACTGCCAATAAGGGACATTTGAAAAAAGAGGAGATCTCCCTGCCCGGGGTCTTTAAGGAATTGGGATATGCCACCGGGCATTTTGGGAAATGGCACCTGGGTACCATGACACCGGATTATTCCGGAAAAGGAAAAAACAGGGATCCGGAGCATAATTTCATGACTCCGGGGATGACCGGGTTTGAGGAATGGTTTTCCACAGAGTATGCGGTAGCTACCTATAATCCATACGATCCGAAAAACAAACATGATAAAGTGGCTGATCCAAGGGCGCTTTACTGGCACAATGGGGTGAATATAATTGAGGGCCTATCCGGTTGTGACTCAAAGATCATTATGGATAAGGCCATCCCATTTATCATAAGATCGGTGAAGAAAAAACAACCCTTTTTTGCAGTTATCTGGTTCCATGCTCCACACGCTCCTGTTGTCGGTCATCCGGAGTACATGGATAAGCTATATGAGGATTACAGCGAGGATGAACAGCATTATTACAGCGTAATTACCGCATTGGATGCCCAGGTGGGACGATTACGCAGTGAGTTAAAAGAACTGGGAGTTGCCGATAACACCATTCTTTGCTTTACAAGCGATAATGGCCCGGAAGGCAATCCGGGCAAAATAAAGAGATTTCAAGGTTCAGCCAAGCCCTTCAGGGGCCGTAAACGCAGTCTCTATGAGGGTGGCGTCCGGGTACCCGGGATCATTGAATACCCGGCAAGGTTTAGCAAGCACATGGAGATAGAGGTCCCCTGTGTTACCAGCGACTATTTCCCTACGCTCTGTGAGCTGGCAGGATTAGAAATTCTTGAATACAATCGGCCCTATGATGGCATCAGTCTCTGGGATATCATGGATGGAACACAAACTGAAAGAAAAAGCCCGATTGGTTTCCAGTTTGGCAAGCAGAAAAGCCTGGTGGATGATCAGTACAAGCTGGTGAACAACCTGGAAACGAATCGTCCAAGATCAGATAACGGAAGAGTTCCTACGGCCGAATACGAGCTTTATGACCTGGTAAACGATCCTTATGAAACAGAAAATATCATTGATCAGAATCCGGATGTGGCAGGTCAGATGATCCGGCAACTGGATCAGTGGGTTGCTTCGTGCCAGCAAAGTGATCAGAACTATGATTATTGACGCTCATCACCACCTGTGGAAGTTCAACAGTGATGACTACGGTTGGATGGACGATTCCATGAAAGAGCTAAAAAGGGATTATTTGCCTGTTGACCTGGAGGAGGAAATCAAAAAAGCTGGCATATCCGGTACGGTGGCGGTTCAAGCCAGACAAAATTTGGAAGAGACCCGCTGGCTCCTGGAACAGGCTGATAAATATCCATTCATTATGGGAGTTGTGGGATGGGTGGATCTGCGCTCACCTGAACTTGGGGAACAATTGAAACAATTTTCAGGTCGTCCCAGGTTTGTGGGTGTGAGGCATGTAATCCATGATGAACCTGATGACGACTTTCTGCTACGTCCGGATTTTGTGAAGGGAATAGAAATGTTGAAGGATTATAACCTGACTTATGATCTTCTCCTGTTTCCCAAACACATGGAGCGTGCCATTGAACTCGTGAGCATGTTTCCCAACCAGAAATTCGTGTTGGACCACATCTCAAAACCCTTTATCAAATCAGGGATTCTTCAGCCATGGAAGGATGATATCCGGTCACTTGCCGCACAGCCAAATGTGTGGTGCAAAATTTCGGGCATGGTTACAGAAGCTGATCACCAGGCATGGAAATATGTAGATTTTGTTCCTTATATGGAAGCTGTAATTGAAGCATTCGGGAGTGACAGGATCATGCTGGGAAGTGACTGGCCTGTATGCAGGCTGGCCGGAGAATACAACGAGGTGATGGAGATTCCCCTGAATTTTTTTAACTTTTTGAGCGAGAATGAAAAAGAAAACATATATAGTCAAAATGCGATAGATTTCTACCAACTTGGAAAATAACAACTATGGAAAAGAAGAAGTTTAAGGTGCTTGAAAAGCAGTATCTGGTTCCATTCATACTCATTACCTCATGTTTTGCCTTCTGGGGCTTAGCCAATGATATTACCAATCCAATGGTGAAGGCATTCTCAAAAATATTTTTAATGAGTACCGTTCAGGGATCCCTGGTCCAGGTTGCCTTTTATGGTGGCTATTTTGCAATGGCGTTTCCGGCAGCAATTTTTATTAGAAGATATACTTATAAGGCTGGAATTCTGGTGGGTCTTGGATTGTACGCTACAGGTGCATTGCTATTTATACCAGCTAGTGCCATTGGATTATATGCACCGTTCCTGATCGCTTATTTTATCCTTACATGCGGATTGTCTTTCCTGGAAACCAGTGCCAATCCGTATATCCTTTCCATGGGTTCAGAGGAGTCATCCACACAGCGGCTCAACTTAGCACAGTCCTTTAATCCCATTGGATCCATTACAGGAATGTTTATTGCCAAGACTTTTATACAGGCCCGGCTAGATCCACTTGATACAGCACAGAGAGAACTTCTTTCACCTGAAGAGTTTGAGGTAATAAAGGTGCATGACCTGGATATTCTGAGTTCACCCTATATCATTATCGGGATTGTTATCCTTGCAATGTTCGCACTGATTGCAATGGTCAGAATGCCAAAAAATGCCGATTCAAACCATACTATCAATTTCATCCCTACACTCAGAAGAATTTTTAGCCTTCCCCGCTATCGGGAAGGGGTTGTTGCCCAGTTCTTCTATGTGGGTGCCCAGATCATGTGTTGGACATTTATTGTACACTACGGCACACGTTATTTTATGAGTCAGGGAATGGGTGAACAGGAGGCTGAGGTGCTTTCGCAGCAATACAATATTGTGGCCATGGCAATCTTTATCGTCAGTCGTTTTATCAGCACATTCCTTATGAGGTTTGTCAGGCCAGGGCGTTTACTGATGTTCTTTGCGATCGGTGGATTTGCACTGGTGGCAGGGGTGATATCTTTCCAGAGTATAGTGGGACTCTATTGCCTGGTTGGGGTTTCG
>Ga0255379_10166_pt1 | contig 11370 bp, 8 predicted proteins | sample ANMaggSeSYBR01I3_FD_182105 | JGI IMG/M metagenome (GOLD analysis project Ga0255379, IMG submission 182105) | Sediment cell enrichment communities from methane seep in Santa Monica Basin, California, United Staets - ANME aggregate JGI... | ecosystem: Environmental > Aquatic > Marine > Cold seeps >... | reverse complement strand
GGATATATCCCAAACGAATCACCAATTTATGCTGTTCACCCTTTTGTGAAATTATTTTTTCTAATGACTGTCAGCTTATTTCCGATGTTCTTTTCTTCTCCAGATTGGAATATTTCATTGATGATCGCTATCCTTATTTTAATGTGGATCAGCCGTGTGGATATGCGGACGATGAAAATTTATATTCCTGTCGCTATCTCAATGGGTTCGATTATTCTGCTCTCTTATACCGTGCTGGGTGGGACGCACCCGGAATTTGAACTGCTTTTCAATTTTTGGGGTATTAATATCTATTGGGAGCGGATCAGAGACGCAATCATAATCTATTTTAGGGTACTGCCAATGATTTTCACAATGGTCTTTTTCCTGACTACTTCCCGGGAACGTGATCTCATCGTTGCCATGCGTAGTATTCGCACTCCGTTCGTAGTTACATATATTTTCGCGATGGCGCTGCGTGCGGCGGGGATGGTGTTGGAAGATTTTCAGATCATTAGGCAGGCAGAACAGGCGCGTGGGTATGACCCCGCCGGAAAATCACTGCCCTATAAAATTCGCCAGTATGTGATGTATATGGTTCCGCTATTTGCGTTATCCATCCGCCGGTCGGAAGAGTTCACAAATGCTCTGGTCGCACGCGGGTATGCGTTTACTGGAAAAGCGAGTAAGATAAAAAGGGCTGACTTTGTGCTTACTCATTATTCTTTTAAATACTTCGATTATATTTTTATCATCATCATCGCGTTTGCCTTCATTTTCCTACTGGTGTTCCATTTTGGGTTTGATTATTTCAGCATGGACCATTCATGGCTACTACGGATGTTGAGTAATGTTATTCATTAGGAGAATTCAGTGTCAAAAGTTATAGAAATCAACGATTATTCCTGGAAATACATTAATACAAGATCACCGGCTTTAAAGAAGATAAACCTTTCAATTGAAGAGGGATCCTTCGTCGGGATTATTGGGCCGAACGGGTCTGGTAAGACTACGTTGGCATACTCGATGGATGGGCTTATCCCGGGGCAGTATAACGGAATTAAACATGGAACTGTTAATGTTTTCGGTAAAGAAGTAGAAGATTACAAAACCGGAGAGCTGCAGAGATTGGCAGGTGTTGTTTTCTCTGACCCAGAATCGCAGTTTACTGCGATGACAGTTGAAGACGAACTTGTCTTCGGTATGGAGAACATCGGGCTCTCGATTCCGGAAATCCGCGAACGATTGGATTGGGTTACAGAACTGACAGACCTGAAGCATCTGCTTGAGAAGCCGCCCTATGAAATTTCAGGTGGCCAAAAACAGCGCGTCGCGTTGGCAGCGGTTTTAGCGATGATGCCGAAACTCCTTATACTTGATGAACCAACATCCATGTTGGACCCGGTCAGCCGGGTACGTATCTTTGATGTGCTAGCGAAAATAAAAGCGGAAAAGAAGAGCACGATTATTGTAATTGAGCACAGCCTTGAAGACCTGGTCCCTCTGGCAGATCGAATGGTGCTAATCTCAGACAGCGAGCTGCTACTTGAAGATGAAACGCATGCTTTCTTTGAAAAAACGCAATTTCTGTTAGAAAAAGGCGTTTTTCCTCCAGGCGTAATTCGGTTTTTTCATGAATTACGCCAACGGGAGAGTTTCAATGGTAAATACCCATTGACTTTGAGCGAAGCAAGTGCATCATTGCGACAATTAATGAAATCCTGACCAAGAAGGGCTGAAAATGATACAAAGTAAAGTTTACATACAGGTAAAAAAATTGTATTTTACATACCCCGATGGTACCCAGGCATTAAAGGATATCAACCTGGAAATTGTAAAAAATGAGTTCATCGCTCTTATTGGGCAGAATGGCTCAGGAAAAACAACCCTTTCAAAATGTTTGAACGGGCTTTATAAACCAACTTCTGGAGATGTCCTCGTTGATGGTTTGAATTCCAAAGACAGCTCAATTTTACAGATGGTGCGCCGCGTGGGATATGTTTTTCAAAACCCCGACCACCAACTTTTTAATAATACATGCTGGGATGAGATTGCGTATGGGCCGCGCAATATCCAACTACCGAAAGATGAAGTAAAAGAACGCGTGGAAGAAGCCATCCAAGTGGTCGGGCTTCCCAGGATTTACCACCATGAACATCCGTTTTTCCTTTCAAAAGGACTGCGGCAGCGTGTTGCCATCGCTTCTATATTAGCGCTTCGGCCGGAAGTTATCATTGTGGATGAACCGACAACCGGGCAGGATGCCAGGCAGTCTCGTGAGATCATGGATTTTCTTAAATCTCTTAATGAAGAACATGAGCATACGATTATTATCATCACCCATGATATGCCCATTGTCGGGCAGTACGCGCGGCGCGTGATTGCGATGGCGAATGCCCAAATCATAGTGGATGGATCAACAGCAGATGTATTCACCCAGGCGGATATGCTGCGGAAAACATTCTTGGCGCCCCCACAGATTACCCAGTTAGCGCAGTCCGTGGGCGAGTTGGGTTTTAATCCGGGCACACTCACTGTGGATGAAATGACTGGGCAATTCTTTAAACTCACTAATTAAAACCTCAAATGATAGGCAGCTCAAATTTCATATTATTTAAAATATGTTCTTGATGATCGAAAATAGCTTCATCAAGTAGATCAACTTCTGTGTTAGTAAAAATAAGGACCTCCAACTGGCTATAAAATACCGGAGCTGCCGGATTGGAAGTTATTTTTTACTCGCTGCTAAAAGAAAATGTAACCTGGCTGTACTCTCATCTCGTAGAAATATTTACATTGTATTTGAAATACACATCTTTATGAGTGTATAATTATAATAAATACAAGTATCATATGCAATTTGCTATTCTGTCGGTGTCAAATGCCAGCATAGAATTTTTTTAAACAATAATTTACGGTTGAGGAAATGATGAGTCCTGGCACAAAATTTATATTTAATGACTTACCCGCCCCCTATCAATCCCTGGATGCGAACGGGAAAATCCTGCATGTAAATAAGGACTGGCTGGATGCCCTGGGATACAGCCAGAAGGAAGTGGTTGGCAAACCCCTCAGCAAATTTCTCACATCGGATGCTGCTGGTGTATTTAAAAAGGAATTCGTGCGTTTCAAAGAAAATGGGCGAACGCGTGGGGTTGAATATACGATGGTGCGGGTGGATGGAGGAGAGATAATTGTTCAGTTTGATGGGTATGTTGAGACGGATGAAAAAAACCAATTCAAGCGAACGCACAGCATTTTCCGGGATGTAACGGAAAAAAGAAAACTGGAATCCGCGCTGCGAGATAACGAACAGTTTTCAACAGATATTTTCAACACGATCCAGGATGGGATCAGCTTATTAGATGAAGATCTCACGGTCCTGCGCGTGAACGCGCTTATGGAAAAAATGTATGCAGACTATATGCCGATCGTGGGCAAGAAATGCTATCAGATATATCAGGGAAGAAAAACTATATGCCCCTGGTGCCCATCTAAGCACGCATTAGCAGATGGAGATCAGCATACAGCCATCGTCCCATATCCCAACAAAGAGGATCCGAAGGGGTGGATTGAGCTCACTTCTTACCCGCTCCTGGATGCGGACGGAAAGATCACTGGTGTGATTGAACACGTAAGAGACATCACCGAGCGGGTACAAGCGGAACAGGAGTTTGAGCTGCTGCTGAACCTAAGCCGCCAGGCAAACGCTGAGACCAATCTGGATGACCTGTTGTTTTTCATTTCGGATCAGGTTGTGAAGATTATCTCCTCCGCTGAAACCTCCTCGATCTTTCTGTACAACAAAGAAAGAAAAGTGCTTGAGCTTCAAGCTTGGACTGGCTTCAATGACAGCGAAGTTGAAGGGATTGAATTCCCATTGAATGGCACCCAGATTGGCAAAATCTTTCGCTCCAAGAAACCAACTTTGATAAATAATGTATCTATATCTCTCGATTTCGAGCGGTTAGATGGACCGAATATTAGAAAAATAAAAGCTCAGATCGCTATTCCGCTCATTTACAAGAAGCGTGCTATTGGCATCATCTATGCCGATAACCTGACCAAAACGGACGCTTTCTCACAGAAAAACCTGGACCTGCTGGAATCGATCGGAAATCAATTGTCCGGCATGATCGAGAATGCGCGCCTGTTTGATCAAGTGGGAGAAAGTGAGGAACAATATCACTCAGTTGTTGATGATTCCCCCGGGTTGATCAACAGATTTCTGCCTGACGGGACGATGACATTTGTGAACAAGGGGTATTGTGCGTTTTTCGGAAAAAAATCAGAGGAACTGATTGGCACGAACATACAGTTTTCAATCCCTGAGGAAGACAGGGAAGCTGTCATGTTGAGTATCGCCTCACTCACAAAAAAATCGCCAATAAGAATATCTGAGAACAGGAATATAAGGTATGATGGTGAAATCCGTTGGATATGCTGGACAGACCGCGCGCTTTTCGATGAAAAAGGCAAGGTAATAAGCTGCCAATCTTTTGGAGAAGATATTACCGAAAGCAAGCAGGCAGAGGAAAAGCTGAAGATCAGCGAAGAACGCTTCCGCGCGTTCATGGAAAATGTGCCGGCATTTGCGTATATAAAGGATTCTGATCTGCGCCATATTTATGGTAATCCAGCATCGATTTCAGAAAAAGGAGTGTCGTCATTAGACGCGTACATAGGCACAAGAGTCAAAGATTTTTACCCTGAAAAGATCGCCCTGGAACTCGAAGAAAATGACAAACGGGTGTTGGCGAAAAAATGCGCCACACGCAATGAATTCATCACAACATTACGTGATGGAAAAGAGCACACATTTTTGGATATAAAATTTCCCATCCAATTACCGGATAGAACTGTGCAAATTGGCGGGTTGGCGATTGATATCACCGAGCAGAAATTGGCACAGGAAGCTATCCGGCAGGAAAGGGATAAAGCGCAGAAATATCTGGATATCGCAGAAGTGATGATCGTAGCACTCAACGAAGAAGGGGAGATCACACTCGTGAACCAGAAAGGAGCCAGCATACTGGGATACCAGATAGAAGACCTGACCGGAAAAAACTGGTTCAACACTTGCCTGCCTGCAGCAGACAGAGTGCAAGCGAAGAAAGTATTTGATGATTTTATAGGTGGTGGTGTGGGACTAGGGAACCAATTTGAACAAACTATTTTAACTGAGTCAGGAGAAGAACGGATCGTTGACTGGCACAGCACACCCTTATGGGAGTGGGATGATGATGATGAAAAACACAGGATCGGATCGTTGAGTTCTGGAGAAGATATCACTGAGCGCAGGCGTGTGGAACAGGAATTGGAGAAATATTCCGATCAGCTGGAAGAAATGGTCGCAGAACGCACGAAGGCGCTGGAAAAAGCACAGGAAGAACTGGTGACCAAAGAGAAGTTAGCCATGTTGGGCCAGCTGGCAGGCGGGATGGGTCATGAGCTGCGCAATCCACTGGGTGTGATTAACAACGCGGTCTATTTACTGAAGACGATCCTTCCGCGTGATAATGACAAAGTTGAAGAGTATATCAATGTGATCTCTTCAGAAGTGCTGAAGTCGAGCAAAATTATCTCTGACCTGCTGACTTTTGCCCAAGTGCAGGCAACTGAAGTAGAACAGATTGCCCCAATCGACCTGGTGCACCAGGTGCTGAAGAGTAATCCCGCGCCGGAAAATGTGCGGGTGAGAATAAGAATATCGGGGAGCATGCCCGAAATCTCGATTGATATCCAGCAGATCGAACAGGTGCTGGGGAACCTGGTTATGAATGCTTACCAGTCGATAGTGGAGGAAGGGAGAGTAATCATCAGCGCAAATCAGAAGAATGGATTTATTTACTTCTTGATCAAGGATACGGGCACAGGCATACACGCAAAAGATTTAAGCCAGATATTCAAGCCATTGTTCACAACCAAAGCGCGCGGGATTGGATTGGGTTTGGCCATTTCGAAAAGATTGGCGGAGGCGAACGGGGGAACGATTGAGGTGGAGAGTAAAAAAGGGCAGGGGAGCACCTTTACATTGATCTTGCCGATCGACAAGATGGCGAAAAAGAAATGAAATGAAAAAACACATCTTGATCGTTGATGATGACCGACAAGCTGCTAATATGCTGGTTGATATTTTCACTGTCAATGGCTACCTTACGGATGGCGCTTATTCTGGAAAGGAAGCATTGAAGATGATCAAGGGTCAGGAGTATGACTGTGTGCTCTCTGATATTAAGATGTCTGAGATGAATGGAGTGGAACTGATGCGCGCAGTAAAGAAGATGGCGCCGGGCATTCCTTTTGTTTTGATGACAGCTTATACCGACGACGAATTATTATTTGAAGGGATACGGGAGGGGGCTCTGGTAACGTTGGTCAAACCCCTGCAAATTGAAACTCTAATAATCAATATAGCGCAGATATTAAAATAGGGCATCCGCGCAGCTGTTTATCTTCAGGACGCGTTCTTTTTACCCAGTTTATAAACCAGTACTGCGATCACGCTAACTGCGGCGAGCAGCCCCGCGCCCAATAGATAGGAAATTGTGTTATTCTGGCTTTCGCTGCCTTTGTCGGGACGATCCTGTTGATCCTCAACTGAAACGGCACTTTCTAATTCTACGCCCTGATTTCCGCTATCTGCTGGCTGTTCGGTAGCCGTTGAGACTGCCGCGGGTGTGAAATTGTAGGGAGCGTTTTCAAGCTCGCGGATCACATAAGGGGCGATTTCATTAAGCGGGTTGATCTCCAGCGCCTGGGATGCCATTGCGTAAATATCATCCAATTCGATGGGCGTTTTCTCCCACCCATAGCCTACTTCATCCAGAGTGAGCATGAAATCAGCGAATCTGGCGAGGACATCATCATCTTTTGGGTCAAATTCAAGCGCTTTGTGGTAGGCCTCGTAATTCTTAAGGATTAGCCCTTCTGTCCCCTGGCGTATCCCATGGCCAAGGTAGAGATCGTCATATAAGTTTGTGATCTCAGCGTAGGCAGATCCGTCTCCCTGGGCAATTCTTTCTCTCAGGTCTAATATTGGCTCCCAAATGGAGGGTGCGATGATCGTCGCTTCCCAGTTATCCTCGGCATCCGGCTCGAGGTTGGTATATTCCCAATGCACCTCATTCCCTTCAAAAACCGCACCCGGTGATGTTATTTTCCAATAATACTCCGAATCAGGGTCTCCAAACAAGACGTTTTCGACACTCGCTTCATATGGAAGGATCAGATCGATATGCGCTTCACCAATTGGGCCGTACCACCCCCCACCTGTCTCGAGAATATACTGGAAGGCCGCTTCCGGGAACCAGCCGGTGGACTGCAGGTCATATTCAATAACAATAATAGTTGGCTCTCCTGATGGAAACTCAACTTCAAATTTCGCCCATTTGATTTCCGGATCATCAGAGCTTCTGGGATTGGGGGTGGTCTTTTCTGCCCAGGTAACCGGATCTTCATTGACCGCTATTTCTAAATTTTGAATTTCGGGATAGGAAAATCCTTCATCTCCCTTTCCATCGATGTTGTTCAGTGGAAAAAGCACCTTCAGAGTCTCCGCGGTCTCACTCTGATTCCCCATTATGAACAGGGCCATCACTCGTGCGTTCACAGTATCAATGGATTTGTCTGTGTAATACAGGTTTGATGTGTCTTCCACATTTATTCTTACCAGCTCGTAACTCATATCTACGAACGTATTCTCGTATTCCAATGGCGCTGGATTCGCCCCGGGGGGCTGCAAAGGGGGGGCGATATCAGCAGAAACAGCTGTGAGGATCGCGCATAATAACATGGCGGTCAATGATATTGAAGTAGTGAGCTTGGTTTTCATGTTCCTCTCCTACCAGTCGGGTGTAGTTTTTGACTTTCGGTTATTTTTTACTTGTATATTGATATACCCATCATACAAAAATAAGGGATATATTACAAATCATATTTAAAAAGAAAAAGCTGCTCAGGTGAGCAGTTTTCAGTCGGGGCGGGCGGAATTGTTGAACGGAGTGAAATCCAGACGGAAACCGCCGACCTCACGGACTATGATAATAATCCCATAACTCACCCAATCGGAGTAATTTTATTGTAATGATTTGAGCTCAAGGGTCATACGTAGGTGTGAAGAGACTCGAACCCACGACCTCACGGATTATGAAATGATTCAAATACGTGTATATATTATCATATTAATACCTAAGTATGAGTTCCTACCAAAGAGGAAAAAAGGTCAATTCTAAAAGAGAGGTAATAAACCTATGAGCAGGCTGATAAGAAAGATCGGAACAAGGGCTTATGAGTCCTTTGTCTGTCCTAAGGAGGACTCTTGCTACCCCCATACGTGGTCTTTTTCATGTGTTTTATGCAATTTTCCCCAGATATGGCGGTATGTTAATTTCCAATAATCCTATGCTCAAATTATATCAAGAGAAATGATTTTTCCATCTTTAGCACATTGACCGATTGAAAATACCAATTCCTCATCTGTCGTAAGAAAGACGGGGTTCGTTTGAGAACTTCTAAATAATTCATTCCATTGTACAGTAGCTACAAAATTATTTTTGAGTTTCTCGGATTTTGTCCATTTTGTACAAAGCATCTTTGCGTGATATCCCACTAATATACGCATCAAATTCTTTAATATATTCAATAGGTAAATAAATTTCTTTTTCAATATTGGTATCAAATAAAAATTGCAAAAATGGATGGATTTGAAATTTGAAATCCTTGAACAGGTCAGCCTTATTCGATTCTAGATCCTTAGCGGAAATCAAGCCATTATGATTCTTGATCCATTTTGAAAGCTGATAAAAAAAAGGTAGCAAATAGTATGAATATCTATAATTTGAGTGCTTATTAATCACTCGTAATTTCGTTTTGCGAATTGTCGATCCGGTAACCCCAATTATTTCTGCTGTAGCTCGGAGAGTTTTCGGAGAAGAATCTAAAAAGCCATATAGAGTGATGATTCTCTGTAATTCCCTATTAGAAAATCGTGCAAGAAATATCTCAACTCCTTCTTCAGGCTCAAATTCAGTCATTTCTTTTTTAATTTGTTGTCCGGTTACATGGATTTTTGCTTTTAGATCAATCATTTTTGGATTTCGCAGCCAAAATAAAATATGCGTAATAATTTCTTTCCGTACATTCTGTTCGAATCCAAATTGAGACCCGAATAAATGAAAATTGTAAAATAAGCTCAGTAAATCAATAAATCCGTTTTTATGCAGAAGATCCTTGGTGTTGGATTTTAAGCTGGTTTCTGCAATAGGAAAATTTCCAATTTTGTTAATTACATTTTCTATATTTTCAACTCGCAAAGTATCTTTCAGGATTGTTGAGGGTTCTTTGAAAGATTCGATAATGTTTTCATATTTCCAATCGCTGACCCCTTGGAAATATTTAATTTTTTCCCAATTCAAAATAAAATCAATGATAGTAAAAATATTATGATGGAATAATATTGAATTTGCTCTTCCATATTTTATAAATAAATCAATTGGATAATATTGTTTATACGTTAATAGGTATAATGGTGGTTCTCTCCATACAAACAATTCAGAATTCCTTTTAGAACGCTCTTTTATTAATTCAGCGTTTGATAAAGATAGAAATTCTGAAATTAAGCAGCGAATTTTCTCAATAGACCCTTCCACAATGTTACGATCACCCAGGAAGTCGTAATAAATCAAAGTCGTAAATTGACCTAATATTCTTATATCTAATTTAGATCGTTTCAAAGCATTGATTAACTTAATTGGAATTTTGACATCTTCAATTAAAATATTTTGTATATTCGCTGGTAGCTCAGTTTCAATTATTAGAGGTGAGGAAGCCATATGTGTTTGAATCATTTTTCCATGTTTAATATCATATTTTGATAATTTGTCTTGATCGAGACAAAGATTGAGAACTTTACGGAAAATGTCTTTGATTGAATTTTCTCTTAAATTATGAATATTCATTAGATCGGAAATAGGTAATCTTATTAATTGACCTAGTGTAAATATCCTTGACATTCTTAGACTAATGAATATCCTCCTCGAAAAACCAACATCTTTTATGGGGATGCTTTGAATTATATCTTTCGATTTTGATTTTTCAACAACAGCCAATACATCCGAATACAACTCGTGCAAATCATTTGTAAGTGATGCGATTTCCTTTTCTTCTTTATGAAGATTTTTCATAGCTATTTCATCGTCCAAATCTTTGATTATTTGTGTATTCTATCGGCAAGAATATTATATTTATGAATATGGTATGTTTATTGTTTCTTGAATTCAAGTATCAAGTTATTCATTATCCGAATTTAATTCTAAAATCAATCGTTTTAATAACCCCCCGAAGATCTCTATGTTCTTATCAAACCCAAACGTAGGATTTCTACCAGAATCCTTTGTTATTTGAACTCCGTCTGATAATAATTCAAAATCAATTATGCGATTCAAACGAATACTTGTTGTCTTTGTTCTCCCAACAAAAATTATTCTCTTTCCAGTTAGATATAATTTGCCTGAATCTATTTTTTTTAATACATCCTGCGATTCACGCTTTACTGAATAGTTGCCAACTTTATAATAAATGCCTTTTGCGATTTTTAATCTAATTGAAGGCCCTGCGTAGCCCATTTTTTTTGTCTCTCTTCTATATTCATACAATTCAGTAGGAGTATAAAAATAACAATTTTCATTTCTCTGTAAATTGATATCTATCTGAATTGTTTCCAGGTTTCTGTTTTCAATTTTCCACATATTTTTAGCTATGTTGATTTGTTCTTCTAATTCCCTGCTATATTTAACGGTAAATAACAAATTCTTTGCAAGTGTAGCTATTCGCGTTTCTTCTTCTGGTGAAAATCGTCGATCATCTAATGCCTTATTAATTCTATCGTTAAACATATTTGTTCTAATATCAGCTGAAATTTCATCGCTTTTTTTGTTCGAGATATGTAATATCTCATTCAATCTATCAGTTTCCTTATCCTTTTTTCTGATATCCTGACCATCACTATACAATTTCTGTAATTCTTTTGAATATCTATTACTTGCATATTCTTGTATCAATGATTCCGATTCTATTTTTTCAAGTAATAGAATGTCTGATAATATTTCTGCTTTTGAATAATCAATATCATGGATTGAATCTTGTGAAAAATTATGCGTAAGGAATTTATTAAATAAACGTTTAAGATTATCTCTTTTTGATTTATCTGTATCTTTATATTTCTCACAAATTCCAATGATTGATTGTCTAGTGAGATCTTCAAGATTTGAATTACAGAGTAAGTTCTGGACTTCTAAGATAAAATTCTCTTTAGGTAAAATACGAGTAAATTTTTGGAATTTATTTGAATCATGGAGTTGATTGTTTTTAAATGGTTCCATTTTCTCTCCC
>Ga0255379_10195_pt1 | contig 11412 bp, 8 predicted proteins | sample ANMaggSeSYBR01I3_FD_182105 | JGI IMG/M metagenome (GOLD analysis project Ga0255379, IMG submission 182105) | Sediment cell enrichment communities from methane seep in Santa Monica Basin, California, United Staets - ANME aggregate JGI... | ecosystem: Environmental > Aquatic > Marine > Cold seeps >... | reverse complement strand
GATTTTTTCACTTTACGAGTTTATAGATAACATCGGAAAGGCAAGGGGCGAGAAGATGTGTTCCCAAAAAGATTTGAAAGTACAAAAACAGGCAAAAGTGGATATCAGCCGTGTTGTCGTAATGAATGGATAAGAGGTATTTGCGAAAAACCAAAGGTAAAATGCGCTGACTGTGAAAACCGTGACTTCATACCGGTAACTGATGATATAACAAGAAATCATCTTATGGACACTGATGTACATAGCAGGTCTAAACGGGATTATACTATTGGTATATATCCATTATTAACAGACGAAACATGCCGGACGATTTTATCGTTTGCATGATATGAAAACAGAGGTAATTATATATGATTATGCGGACTTAAATGTTCAAATAACTAAATCATAACCTTTTGATATGATTGACAAGTTATTTTCGGTTACAGTGCAGCGAAGCGGCATAATATAGTTTTTTACGATATCATCAAAAATGGAAAATGAATAATTAATCTTGGAGAAAATAAAAATGGATATTAAACAATCTTTTGAGATACTTGAATTGGACCGTGGTGCATCGACAGATGAGATCAAACAGTCCTATAAAGATATAGTCACTGTTTGGCATCCTGACCGGTTTTCTAACAATCCCCGTCTGAGACAAAGGGCTGAGGAGAAATTGAAAGAGGTGAATGCAGCATATGACACAGTGAAATCCTATCTGTCCTCAGAACAACGGATGGAGCCAAAGCAGGAAAATGCCCAACCAGATGCCGCACCATATGATAAAACAGAAGCTGTGGTTGAAGCGGGCACAGGCATTGCTTTAAGCCTGTGGTCCTATCTTTCTTCATTATTTAAAAATGTAGTGACAGATGTAAAGACTGGGATGGAGCAAGGGAGCTTGGACCAATCGCAAAGAGGCGCCGGTTGCGGAGGAAGAGGCAGAAGAAGAGACAAAGGTATGGGAAGGCGTGGTGGAGGTAGAGGAAAAGGTCGTGGCTGATCATCTAATCTTTTTGGAAGATTAAATCGCTTCTATAGACTTTCAGATAATTTATTTCACAAGGTTAGAAGGAGATCGCCCCCGGGAAAAGCTTTTGGAGAAAGGCCAGGATGCTCTAAGTGTTGCCGCGCTGCTGGCTACTCTTTGAAACGCTTGCTTCAGTTATTGCTCGGACTGGTTCTTGTCCTAAACGATGAACAGATTGCCAGTATGCAGGAAGAGCGCAAGACTTTCTTGACGGTCATAAAAAGTGAATGAACAACTGGAGAAATACATGGCAAAAGCCAAAAAGAACAACAACACCGAAGAGCCGATTGAAAAACAGCTCTGGAAAGCTGCCGATAAGCTCAGGAAAAATATTGATGCCGCGGAATATAAACACATTGTTTTGGGTTTGATATTCCTGAAGTATATTTCTGATGCCTTTGAAGAATTATTCAGCAAGCTCAAAAAAGGTGAAGGCGAATATGCCGGAGCCGATCCGGAAGACAAGGACGAATACAAGGCGGAGAATGTCTTTTTTGTGCCGGAAATTGCCCGCTGGTCTTATCTGCAATCTAAAGCCAAATTGCCGGAAATCGGCAAAGGGGTTGACAGTGCCATGGATGCCATTGAAAAGGACAATCCTTCGCTTCGGGATGTGTTGCCGAAAGTCTATGCTAGGGGCAACCTTGACCCCACCAATCTTGGCGGTTTGATTGACCTTGTTGGAAACATTGCTCTTGGTGATGCCAAAGCCCGAAGCGCTGATGTGCTGGGTCATGTGTTTGAATATTTCCTCGGTGAATTTGCTCTGGCGGAGGGCAAAAAAGGCGGCCAGTTCTATACCCCGCGAAGCGTTGTTGAATTGCTGGTGGAAATGCTGGAGCCATACAAAGGTAGAGTGCTTGACCCCTGTTGCGGTTCCGGCGGCATGTTTGTGCAGTCGGAAAAGTTTGTGGCCGACCATCAGGGCAGAGTAAACGACATTTCCATTTTCGGACAGGAGAGCAATCAGACCACCTGGCGGCTGGCAAAGATGAATCTGGCGATTCGGGGCATCGACAGTTCTCAGGTGAAATGGAACAACGAAGGCTCTTTCTTGAATGACCGTCACAAGGATTTAAAAGCCGATTATGTGATCGCCAATCCTCCGTTTAATGACAGTGACTGGAGCGGTGATCTCCTCAGAAAAGACGGCAGATGGCAATACGGCACACCGCCCACCGGTAACGCTAATTATGCCTGGATACAACATTTCCTTTATCACTTAAGCCCCAGCGGCCAGGCAGGGTTTGTTCTGGCAAAAGGCGCTTTGACTTCCAAAACATCCGGTGAAGGAAATATCCGTAAAGAACTGATTGAAGCACGCCTGGTGGATTGTATCGTCAATCTGCCCGCCAAGCTGTTTTTGAATACCCAGATCCCCGCCAGCTTGTGGTTCTTGAGCCGCAATAAAGCCAATGGCAAATTTCGCAACCGCACCGATGAAATCCTCTTTATTGATGCTCGCAATATGGGGCATTTGATTAACCGCAGAACACGGGAGTTTTCAGCGGAAGATATTGCCGCCATCGCCGGAACCTATCACAACTGGCGTAATCCAGACGGGGATTATGAAGATGTCAAAGGGTTCTGCAATTCCGCAGCCATTGAACGAGTCAGGAAACTGGATTATGTGGTGACACCAGGCCGGTACGTGGGCTTGCCGGATGATGATGATGATTTTGATTTTAATGAGCGGTTTAGTAAGCTTAAGCAAGAGTTTGAGGAGCAGTTGAAGGAGGAAGCGAGATTAAATGTGCTGATTGCTGAGAATTTGGGGAAGGTGAAAATTAAATAAAAAAGATAAAAGCAATGGTATCGCAAAATGCGATACGTCATTAAAGAAAGATATGAAAATCTGATGAAAATTGAGGTTAAAAATGGGTAAGCCATTAAGTCCCGATAATGATTACATTAATTTTTTTACTGAAGTCAAGGAACGGATACGCCGTTCCCAATATGAAGCCCTAAAAGCTGTCAACAAAGAATTAATACAGCTTTACTGGGATATTGGACGGATGATTGTCGATAAGCAGCAAGAGCTTGGCTGGGGAAAATCGGTTGTAGAGCAGCTTTCAAAAGATATTCAGGAGGAATATCCGGGAATTCAAGGGTTTTCTGGCCGAAATCTCTGGAATATGAGATTTTTTTATTCTGAAATTCAGCAAAATAAAAAACTGCAACCATTGGTTGCAGAAATTAGCTGGACAAAAAATATCCTGATTCTGACCAAATGCAAAGACCCTCTGGAGAGGGAATTTTATATGTTGCATGTCAGGAAATTCGGCTGGACCAAGGATGTCCTGATTCATCAGATTGAAAACAAAACCTATGAAAAGTACCTGATGAATCAGACCAACTTTGACCAGACCCTGCCTGAAAAATACAAACATCAGGCAAAGCTGGCGGTAAAAGACCATTACACCTTCGATTTTCTGGAGCTGGCAGAAGAACACAGCGAGCATGAACTGGAACAGACCCTGGTGAAGAATATCCGTAAATTTCTGATTGAAATGGGCGTGTGGTTTACCTTTGTGGGCAACCAGTTCAGGCTTAAGGTTGGAGAGAGTGAGTACTTTATCGATTTGCTTTTGTTCCACCGAAAATTAAAACTGTTTATTGCTGTGGAACTGAAAATTGGTGAATTTAAGCCGGAATACAAGGGTAAAATGGAGTTTTACCTGACTGCTCTGAACGAACAATATAAAGTAGATGATGAAAATGATGCGATTGGCATTATTGTATGTAAAAGCAAAGATAAAACAGTTGTGGAATATTCTCTCAAAACAACCACTCAGCCGATTGGCGTGGCAACTTACAGCACCTCGCCTTACCTGCCGGAAGAATACAGCAAATATCTGCCTGCGCCGGAAGTGATTGCAGAACGACTGGCTATTGTTAAGGATTTGTTTGAAGATGAAGGATAGATGGCTGGAAGCGGAGTTTGAGGAGGAGTTGAAAGAGGAAAAGAGAGACTGAATGCTTTGATTGCTGAGAATTGGGGGAAGGTGAAAGTCAATGGGTGAGTGGAAGGAAGTAACATTGCAGGATGCAGTCTCAATCCTGGGCGACGGATTGCACGGCACGCCTAATTATGATGATAATGGTGAATATTATTTTATAAATGGAAACAATTTATGTAATGGTAAGATAGTTATCAAAGAAAGTACTAAAAGAACGACTATTGAAGAATATGAGAAATACAAAAAAGATTTAAATGAACGTACAATTCTTATCTCAATTAATGGTACTTTGGGAAATATAGCTCTCTACAACAATGAAAAATGTATATTAGGTAAGAGTGCCTGTTACTTCAATATACTGGATAATATCGATAAATCTTTTATTAGATATGTCATGTCGGATAGAAACTTTCAAGAATATATAAATGTTTTTGCACACGGATCTACAATAAAAAACGTATCACTTAAAACGATGCGAGAATATCCCTTTTCACTCCCCCCTCTCCCCGAACAAAAAGCTATCGCCTCAGTCCTTTCCAGTCTCGACGACAAAATAGACCTGCTCCACCACCAGAACAAAACCCTCGAAGCCATGGCGGAAACGCTTTTCAGGCAGTGGTTTGTGGAGGAAGCGCAGGAGGATTGGGAGGAAAAACCGTTATCGTTCTTCGGAGAGATTATATGTGGAAAAACACCTTCCAAGAAAATTCATAATTATTTTAATGGAGAAATTCCATTTATAAAAATTCCTGATATGCACGGAAATATTTTCCTTTTTGAAACAACTGACAGTTTATCTGAAAAAGGGAAACTATCTCAATCTAATAAAACACTACCACCAAAATCTATATGTGTAAGTTGTATTGCAACTGTTGGCTTGGTTTCAATAAATGCAAAAGAAAGCCAAACCAATCAGCAAATAAATTCAATAATACCCCAAAAGGATTATTACCGTTACTTTCTATATCTCACCATGAAGTCATATAATGACTTGTTACATTCAATGGCAAGTGGCGGCACTGCTACACTGAATCTGAATACTGGAAATTTTTCCAAAATTCCTGTTCCATATACGGGGGATAAATTTCTGGTTGATTTTCAAGTTCAAGTTGAGCCATTTTTCGACAAAATATTTACCAATCAATCCCAAATCTGCACTCTCGAAAAATTCCGAGATACACTTCTGCCAAAATTGATGAGCGGTGAAATCATTGTTGAATATGAAAACTAAGGCGCTGTAATAAATGGAGAGGCTAAAAAAAGTAATTGAGCAATACGGAAGATGGTCGGAACTGACTATTTACACAGAACGGATTGAAGCTCATGCATCTGCTGATTTCAGTCATGCCATAGAAAATGCCAAAGCGCTTTTAGAAACCATCGGCAAGGAAATCTGCAAGTTAAAAGGTGTCGAACTGGGAGAAACAGCAAGTATTAACGCCGTGATGAAAAAAGCGTTTACGGCTATTGGCTACTCAAGCGATAACTTGGTTACCCAAATTTCATCGGCTTTGGCAACCATCGGTCAGAATATTGGTGAAATTAGAAACGATATTGGTACAACATCCCACGGCAAATCTCTGGAAGAGTTAAAAGAAAGAAACAACAAGGTTGATGAACTGACCAAGGAATTTCTGATTGATACAACGGTTATAGTTGCATCTTTTTTGATAAGAACCTTTGAAAATGAAAATCCCTGGAGCAAAAAAGAAACTGTGGAAGCCAAACAGCTCTATCCCGATAATGAACCATTCAACGAATTCTGGGATGATTTATATGGTGAATTTGAAATGGGGGACTATTCGTTTCCAGCCAGTGAAGTACTCTTCAATGTCGATTACAAGGCTTATATGACCGAACATCAGGCTTTTACAGAAGGTGATGAATGGAAAGAATAACAGAAAGCGCAATAGAAAAATTCGCCATCGAACTCCTTGAAAAGCAGGGATACCAATTCATCTATGCTCCTTCCATTGCCCCGGACAGCGACACACCGGAAAGACAAAGCTTTGAAGATGTGCTGCTCATGGAGCGATTGCAAACAGCCGTCGGCAGGATTAACCCGTCTATTCCCGCGGATATCCGGGAAGACGCTATCAAGCAGATCCAAAGGCTCAATTCCCCGGAACTCATTGCCAACAATGAGGCCTTCCACCGCATGCTGATCGAAGGAATAAGGGTCGGCTATCAGAAGGACGGCTACAACCGGGGTGATCTGGTCTGGCTAATTGATTTCAAGAATCCGGAAAATAACGATTTTTTGGTTGCCAACCAATTTACCGTTATTGAAAACAATATCAACAAACGCCCGGATGTGATTCTTTTTGTTAATGGCCTGCCTCTGGTGGCCATTGAGCTGAAAAACCCGGCGGATGAAAACGCTACCGTAAGGTCGGCATTCAAACAGCTCCAGACCTACAAGCAGGCAATCCCCGACCTGTTTACCTACAATGTATTGATGATTATTTCCGATGGCCTTGAAGCCAAAGCCGGGTCCATCTCCGCCGGATTCACCCGTTTCATGGCTTGGAAAACAGCGGATGGCAAGGTGGAAGCCTCCCCGCTCATTGGACAACTGGAAACCCTGATCAAAGGCATGCTGGATAAGAAAATTCTTCTGGATCTGATCCGTCATTTTGTTGTGTTTGAAAAATCGAAAAAAGAGGACAGGGAAACAGGCATCATTACCATCCAGACAGAAAAAAAACTGGCTGCCTATCATCAATATTATGCTGTAAACAGAGCTGTTGAATCTACGTTAAGAGCCGCTGAATATTTGCCTGAGCAGAAGAAAGCGCAATCGGAAATGATTGCGGAATCCCCTGCAAGTTATGGCCTGCCGGGTGTAAAGAAACAGCCTTCAGGAGATCGGAAAGGCGGCGTGGTATGGCACACCCAGGGAAGCGGTAAATCGCTTTCCATGGTTTTTTATACGGGAAAGATTGTCCTGGCAATGGACAACCCCACGGTTTTGGTCATTACCGACAGAAACGATCTGGACGACCAGTTGTTTGATACCTTCGCCGCATCAAAGCAATTGCTACGGCAGGAACCTGTGCAGGCGGAAGACAGAGGCCACTTGAAGGAGCTGCTCAAAGTCGCATCGGGCGGTGTGGTGTTTACCACCATCCAAAAATTCCAACCCGATGAAGGCAATGTTTATGAAACCCTTTCGGAAAGAAGAAACATCATTGTCATTGCCGATGAAGCCCACCGGACCCAGTATGGTTTTAAAGCCAAGACCATCGATGCCAAAGATGAAAACGGCAATGTTGTCGGCAAAAAAATTGTGTACGGTTTTGCCAAGTATTTGCGGGATGCGTTGCCCAATGCCACGTATCTTGGATTTACCGGAACACCCATTGAAAGCACCGATGTCAACACGCCTGCTGTATTTGGCAACTATGTTGATGTTTACGACATACTGCAAGCGGTTGATGATGGGGCAACGGTCAGGATTTATTACGAAAGCAGACTGGCGAAGATTAACCTCAGTGAAGAGGGCAAAAAACTTGTTTCCGATTTAGATGATGAATTGGAAGTGGGCGAACTCACAGTAACCCAGAAAGCCAAAGCCAAATGGACGCAACTGGAAGCGCTCATCGGCAGTGAAGACCGGATAAAACAAGTTGCTCAGGATATTATCAATCATTTTGAGCAGCGGCAGGAAGTTTTTGAAGGCAAAGCCATGATTGTTGCCATGTCCCGCAGGATTGCCTCTGATTTATACAAGGAAATCATCAATATCAAACCGCAATGGCACAATGATGACCTGAAAAAAGGTGTCATTAAGGTGGTGATGACATCCGCATCCTCTGACGGCCCTGAAATTTCCAGACACCACACCACCAAAGAGCAGCGCAGAGCATTAGCCGATAGAATGAAAGACCCGGAAGATGAACTTAAACTGGTGATTGTCCGGGATATGTGGCTGACCGGTTTTGATCTGCCTTCCATGCACACCCTTTACATAGACAAGCCCATGAAAGGTCATAATCTGATGCAGGCCATTGCGCGGGTGAACCGTGTTTATAAGGATAAACCCGGCGGGCTTGTTGTGGATTACCTTGGTATTGCATCAGACCTTAAAAAAGCATTGTCGTTTTATTCCGACAGCGGCGGTAAGGGCGACCCAACCATTGCACAGGAAAAAGCGGTGCAACTGATGCTGGAGAAACTGGAAGTCGTTTCCCAGATGTTTCATGGGTTTGCCTATGAAGAATATTTCGGGGCTGACACAGGGAAAAAGCTATCACTGATACTCGCTGCGGAAGAACATATTCTGGGCTTGGAAAACGGGAAAAAGCGGTACATTAACCAAGTAACCGCCCTGTCCCGGGCTTTTTCCATTGCTATCCCCCACGAACAGGCCATGGATGTTAAAGATGAAGTCTCGTTTTTTCAGGCGGTAAAATTCCGATTGGCCAAATTCGACAGCACCGGCTCAGGTAAAACAGACGAAGAGATTGAAACAGCCATCAGACAGGTGATTGACAAAGCATTGGTAACCGAGAAGGTTGTAGATGTTTTCGATGCCGCCGGAATCAACAAACCTGATATTTCAATACTTTCAGAAGAATTCCTTTTGGAAGTCAAAAACATGGAGCATAAAAACATTGCTCTGGAAGTTTTGAAAAAACTGCTGAATGACGAAATAAAAACCAGAACCAAAAAGAACCTGATACAAAGCAAATCCCTCATGGAAATGCTGGAAAATTCCATTAAAAAATATCACATCAAGATTTTAACAGCAGCAGAAGTCATTGAAGAATTAATTGAATTGAGCAAAGAAATTCATAAGATGGACAAAGAGCCTCAGGAAATGGGGCTGTCTGATTTTGAATATGCTTTTTATACGGCCATTGCCAATAACGACAGCGCTCGTGAGTTAATGGAAAAAGATAAACTGAGGGAATTGGCAGTTGTGTTGTTTGAAAAAGTAAGGGCCAATGCTTCCATCGACTGGACAATCAAGGAAAGCGTAAAGGCAAAATTAAAGGTCATTGTAAAAAGAACATTACGGCAGTTTGGCTATCCACCGGATATGCAGAAATTGGCAACTGAAACAGTTTTGAAACAAGCTGAATTGATAGCGGAAGAAATTACGCGTGGAGAATAGCCTTTTTACCGTAGGGCGGACTTGCGGGACGCACATCAGTATGCAAAACCTATTCTTCCATGGAAGACAATTTTCTCGTCTGCAGAGCGGTTAAGCTGGGTATTTTGTCCAAAGAAGATGTTCCGGAGAAAGTGGCCGAAGCCATCAACCTTCTCCTCTGATCTTTTCGATCAGCTTTTCTATTTCTTCAGCAGTAGGCTTTTCGCGTCGAGTTTTTCATCACCTTGAGGCGGGGGCAAAATTCCTCTTTCAACTTTGTTCCAATTAGACTCATTGATTTTTTCACTTTACGAGTTTATAAATGACATCAGAAAGGCAAAACGGAAAATTGTTTTGGATATGGGAGTAAGTGAGGACAGTAACTATGAGATTTAGAAAATATTTCGACATTGAAAATAGTTATCGCAAAAAGTTTCTTAAAAGTCTTGCTGTGGAAAAGTTAGACCAAGGCGAATTTGTTGTTCAGGAAAAGGCGCATGGCGCCAATCTTTCTTTCTGGTATGACGGAAAGGATCTGAAATCCGCCAAGAGGAGCAGTTTTATACAAGATAACTTTTATGACTATATGCCGGTTGAAGACAAAAACAGGGAAAGAGTTAAAAAGCTCTATGCGATTTTAAAGAAAGAAGGCTGCGATTTTAGCGAGTTGGGTGTATATGGTGAATTAGTTGGTGGAACATATCCTCACAAGGATGTGGAAAAGGATACTTCTGCCACAAGAATTCAGAAAGGTATTTTTTACACACCGCACAACGAGTTTTATGCCATTGATGTGGCGATAGACGGCCAATTGATCGATGTAGATAAGTTCAACCATGTCATGGAGAAGGCCGGTTTTCTGTATGCAAAAACTATTTTCAGAGGTACGTTTGAAGAATGCTTGAAATATTCAAACAGCTTTCCTTCTCAGATTTCCGTATGGCTGGGTCTTCCCGAACTCGAAGATAACATATGTGAAGGTGTTGTGATAAAACCGGCAATTCCCAAATTTCTTAGTGATAAAACAAGAGTAATTCTTAAAAACAAGAATGAGAAATGGGCGGAAAAAGCAAAGGCAAGAGATAGGCCCAAAAAGCCTAAGATGACGTTGTCTGAAAAAGGCGAGGAACTATTTAACGAGATGGAGAGCCTTATCACAGAAAACCGACTTCGTAACGTATTATCAAAAACCGGGCCGATTGGACAAAAGGAATTCGGCAAACTCATACAACTTTTTTCAAAAGATATACTTGATGACTTTTTCAAAGACTACCTCGAGGAATATAATGGACTTGAAAAAAAAGAGCAGAAGCAATTGACACGCAAACTGAGTCAAAAATCTGCGGAGCTGATACGCCTTAATTTCATGAACATCGTTGATGGAGAATTTTAGGCCTCTAAGCGCCGAAAGTATGATTTTGCATTGACGAGGCTGGGAATAATGGATGATACAGAGTCAATTTAGGTGAACATTTTCTGGAGGATTATAAAGATTGTATTTACAGGCCGATGAAAAGGCGATTAAAAAGGAATTGCTTGATATAATAGAAAATAGCCGAAGAAAGGTCACGCCGGGAGAATTAGAAAAAGCATTATCCAGGAAATATTCTTTAGAAAAAAAAGAAATAAGATCACTTATAAGGGGCTTGGTAACAGAAAACTTCCTGACATATACAAATCATTATGGCCGGACATTTATAGAGAAATCTTTCAACAAACCTGTTCGCATATCAAAGCATGTCATTCTGAAACCGCCGGGATTCTATTATAAACCCAAAGCAGATGATGTGGTAATTGAGATAGGGCAGGGCGTTTCATTCGGCAATGGTCAACATCCAACAACCAGGCTGGCAATAAGAGGTATAGAGTATGCTTTAAATAAAACAAATTTATTAAAAGCAAAAGATAAAACAAGCGTTCTTGATATTGGAACAGGCTCCGGTGTTTTGGGAATAACGGCATTACTGCTGGGAATTAAAAATGCTGTTGGTGTTGATATTGATCCATGTTCCATAAAAGAAGCCAAGGATAATGCAAAAATTAACAAACTTGAGGATAAATTTGTAGTAAAAAACATGTCCTTAGAGGATTTAAATACTAAGTTTACATTGATAACTGCAAATTTAAGATATCCGACATTAATGAATATATATCAAAAGGTCGTAGAAATAACTGAAAAAAAGGGGGCGGTTATTCTTTCCGGGATAAAACAGGATGAGGTTTCAGCCCTAATTGATTTGTACACGGAAAAATACTTTGAATGTAAATGGCAAAAATGCGAGAAAGACTGGGCGGGTCTTGTATTTTTAAAATGTCAGAAAACGGACTTGATAATATAGAAT
>Ga0255379_10194_pt1 | contig 11423 bp, 14 predicted proteins | sample ANMaggSeSYBR01I3_FD_182105 | JGI IMG/M metagenome (GOLD analysis project Ga0255379, IMG submission 182105) | Sediment cell enrichment communities from methane seep in Santa Monica Basin, California, United Staets - ANME aggregate JGI... | ecosystem: Environmental > Aquatic > Marine > Cold seeps >... | reverse complement strand
AAGTAAAACAGGTTAATGATACATATCCGTCCGCTCTCCCACATCTTATTATGAAAAATATCCTGGGCATGGTGGTGCCGGCCGGAAAAAATCCTGAAGATATCGGAGTCTGTTTTATCAGCGCTGAAGCAGTTGCATCTATCGGAAATGCTTTTAACAGCGGCCAACTACCTGTAACAAAAACCTTTACACTGGTCAATAAAGATGGTTCTAAAACACTTGTATCGGCCAGAATCGGAACACCGGCAAGCGATATATTCACGGCTCTTAATATTACCCTGAACGAAAATGACAGGATAATATTCGGCGGCCCCATGACAGGCTCTTCTGTCTATTCAGAGGATCATCCGGTTCAGCCCGACACAGATGCCATTCTCGTACAGGATAAAGGCGATATACCTGTTATTTCAGATTACCCATGCACAAACTGCGGCGATTGCATAAGGGTATGCCCTGCAAATATTCAGGTTGGTATGCTTGTCCGTTTGCTTGAAGGCGGACATTATGAAGAAGCTGCAGATCAGTACGATCTGTATTCATGTATTGAATGCGGCCTTTGCAGTTATGTTTGTGTATCTGGAATGCCGATATTCCAGTATATCAGGTCGGCAAAATACGAGCTTGGCAGGGCTAATACAGCGGAGGCAACTAATGGTTGATAATAACAAATTTATAGTTTCACATGCCCCTTTCTGGCATGATGGAAGCAGAATATCTACACGAAATTATAATATGGCGCTCGCTGCTCTCCCGGCTATACTGCTCGGCATTATTTACTATGGCATGTCGGCTGTCGGCGTTGTGTCACTTTCCATATCCTCGGCAATTATCTGGGAATTTATTTTTTGTCGTATAACAAAACATTCAGTTACTGTTGGAGACGGTAATGCAGCCATTGTCGGGATGATATTCGGCATGCTTTTGCCGGCAACAGCGCCCTGGTGGCTTGTAATAATAGGAACATTTGTTGCCATTATTATCGGAAAACAGATTTATGGCGGAATCGGTGCCTATCCTTTTAATCCTGTTGTTGTTGCAATGGCCATTCTGATGATATCATGGAAAGACATTTTTGATTTTAACGAAGCTCTTATAAATTATGATTTGGATTTCGCCATGGTTTATCCCCTTGCCGCTCTGAAACATTTTGGCGTATCTGCTGTTGATTCATTCAGCATGGGTGATCTTTTAATGGGCAAACAGTCTGGTGGAATAGGCTCTACCTTTGGTCTTGGCCTTATTGCCGGAGGAAGCTATCTCATTATCAGAGGAATCATCAGGTGGGAAATAGCTCTTTCCTTTTTAGTCGGTGTTTTTATAACCGCTCTGATATTTAACATGACCGATCCTGCGAGTTATGCGGGCCCGGCTGTCCATCTTTTTGCCGGCTATACTTTGATTGGCGCTTTTTTCCTTGCGACCGAAGATTCCTCATCGCCGGTTAATTTTATTCCCATGCTTATTTACGGTGCCGGCACAGGTTTTTTGACCGTACTCATCAGAAATATCGGCGTTTATGTTGATGGTGTGATCTTTGCGATCCTGATTATGAACCTTGTAAATCCGCTTTTAGATAAAATCAGACCAAAAGCGATTGGAAAGGTAGCTTAAAATGCGTGAAATAATAAAAATGATCGTAGTTCTAACTGTTCTTAGCTCTTTCTCAGGAGGCCTTCTTGCCGCAATCCGAGGAGGAACTAAAGATAAAATCGAATACCAGCAGTTAGTATTTGTTAAAGGACCCGCAATAAGGAATATTCTTGAGGGATGCTCCAATGATCCTATTGTTGACCGCTTTAAAATTAATGACGGCGATATTGAAAGAAGCTTCTTTGTAGGTGTATTTGACGGAAAGCCCAATACTGTTGCATTTGAAGGCTTTGGAAAGGGTTTTGGCGGTGATATCGGTCTTATGGTTGGTGTAAACATAAATGATGACAAAATTATCGGCATGGGTGTAACCACCCACAGTGAAACGCCAGGCATAGGTTCAAAAGCAAAAACAGATCCTAATTTTTCAAACCAATTCAAGGGATTAGCTGCAATTGAACCTTGTAAGGTCAAACCGGACGGAGGACAAATCGACGCCATATCCGGAGCCACTGTTACCTCACGCGGTGTTTGCGGTGGAGTAACAAATGCCGCAGATATTTATAAACGTTTAAAACCTCAGATTGCTGAAAAAATAAAGGAATTTAACTAGGGAGTAAAAGATGGCTAAGTCTATCACTCAGGAATTCGTCAAAGGTTTGTGGGATGAGATACCACCATTCAGGCTTGTGCTCGGCCTCTGTCCCACTCTTGCTGTTACTAAATCTGTAGAAAACGGACTGGGAATGGGAGTGGCTGTAATCTTTGTCCTGGTATGTTCAAATATGCTGGTTTCATTGCTGCGAAACATAATTCCTTCAAAAGTAAGAATAGCCTGTTTTATCGTAATTATCGCCACATTTGTTATAGTTGTAGAACTTCTTATGCAGGCTTATACATATGCGCTTTTTTTAAAGCTTGGAATATTTATACCCCTTATTGTCGTTAACTGTGTTGTGCTCGGACGTGCCGAGGCATTTGCATATAAAAACGGCATTGTCCGTTCAATAGTTGATGGTTTTGGAATAGGCGTCGGGTTTACTATTTCCCTGGTTGCCCTCGGCGCTTTGCGGGAGGTATTTGGCAGCGGCACATTTTTTGGAATACCTGTATTTGGGGCATCCTTTCAGCCTTTTACATTTATGATCGAGGCGCCCGGCGCATTTGTGTGTCTTGGACTCATGCTGTCTTTGATGAACCTTGCGGAAAATAAATAGGAGAAAATCTAATGGGCGATTATATACTCCTCGCTATAAGTTGCATTCTTGTTAACAATATCTTGCTTGCCCAGTATCTGGGTTGCTGTCCTTTTATGGGAACATCAAAAAAAATGGAGACAGCAATTGGAATGGGTATGGCTGTTATCTTTGTTCTCGTTATGGCCGGCTCTATAACCTGGCTTATTGAGGCATATGTTTTAAAACCGTTCAAACTTGAATATCTTAGAACCATTGCTTTTATCCTTATAATAGCCTCTCTTGTCCAGTTTGTTGAGATGTTCTTAAGAAAGAGCATTCCCGCTCTGTATAAAGGTCTTGGAATCTTTTTGCCGCTTATTACAACCAACTGCGCTGTAATGGGGGTCTGCCTGATAAATATCAATGAAGAATATACATTTGTGCAGAGCCTTGTTACATCATTTAGTTATGCGGCTGGTTTTGGTCTTGCCCTTGTTCTTTTTGCGGGTGTACGTGAACGCGTACTCCTGGCCAGGGTCCCAAAACCGCTCGAAGATACTGCTATTGCGCTTGTAGTCGCAGGAATGCTCTCTCTTGCGTTTTTTGCATTCAAAGGAATGGTTTAAAAATACTAAATACCAGGGGGACTTTTGTAAATCAAACATATTGCAAAAAGTTCCCCTGACTTGTCTGGAAAGAAAATACCGCTTAAATTTCTTCGCCGCACTAAAGTTATAAAATCTAACTGAAACCCAATCTCTGACACCTGTTAACAGGTACAATAAAGGCTACATATTTTGGCAACTGAAGAAGGCATTGTAACAAAGGTTTATTCTTCTACGGCATGGGTTAAATGCACTAAATCCGCTGCGTGTGAGTCGTGCTCGGCAAAAGGTTTCTGCGATACTGTTGGCGGAGGAGGGTCTGATGATGATGTGGAGGTAGAAGCGATTAATGCTGTGGGAGCAAAGGTCGATGACAGGGTTACTATCAGCTTTGAAACGTCCTCATTATTAAAAGTATCTTTTCTCGTTTATATGGTTCCGGTTTTATTTTTAATCCTTGGGGTGGTTATAGGCGATAAAATTGCGCCGATATTTAATTACGATCAGTCAATATTTTCGGTGCTTGTTGGTTCTTTATTTCTACTTGCCGCATTTTTCTTTGTTAAAGCAAAAGGAAAAGAGCTATCCAAGAAAGATGAATATCAACCCAAAATCATTAGAATCTTAAACCGTACCCCTTCCCCTTGAATTGAATTCCAAAACATTTCCAGTAGCGCAACACTTTAGCTCTTTAAACACCGATTTTCACAGACAAACGACCGGTTTCAATCTACCCTCCCGCATGGGGAGCGACTCCGCTGCGTACCAGTCTTCCCTAATTTCCATTAGTTTCAATCCACGCTCCCGCATGGGGAGCGACATTTTCATATGGTTTGCATTGTTTATCATTAATCGTTTCAATCCACGCTCCCGCATGGGGAGCGACATAATTCTATCGTATCATTAGGCGCAGGAGTTGCAGTTTCAATCCACGCTCCCGCATGGGGAGCGACCGTTTCTTTCTAACTAATTTAATTTAAAGGAGTTATTTCTTGTTATCTGCGAAACTGCTTTTCTCAATATATAATATATTCGATTGTCAAAGAACACTATCGAAAATCTCTTTATTTACAACATATTACACACAGTGCGAACCCCATTGGCAATATACAGCGTTCAAGTAAAGCCCCTGCTGGAGCGATAGCGTATACAGCTATTTGTGAGCTTCGGGTTCGCAAACGATCTTCAAACAATCAACGGCCCTTCCTGATCAATTGCCTTTTTAGCTCCAATATGCTCTACACGACGTTTCCAGTTTGATCCTAAAAAATAAAACCTCAGACTGTCTTCCTTTGGATCAATTTCATCAATCAGTCTCTGGCGAAGGACTGTCCACTGTGCAGGATCGACAATACACTCGAAAACGGAATACTGAACCCGCTGCCCATAATCCAGACACGCTTTTGCCACCCTGCGCAGACGCCGCTGCCCTCCGTCCTTACTTGTGGCAACATCATAGCTGACCAGTACTAACATATCTCTCTCCTACTTCCAGATAAAAGGCGGATAACCATCCAGATCACTGCGCAAGTAACGAGCCAGCAATAAAGCCTGCGTATGAAACAACAAACCGATTGTGACCTTTTCTTCAATAAACGGATGCATTATCTCATCCTGTTTTCTTTTCTGATAGGCAACCAAAACGGTCTTTCTTGTTTCGTCATCCATCAATACAGCGCCTGATTCTGACTTTTTAAATCCTTTTTTCTGCACCTGTGAAAGATTTATCAATGAAAGTGTCAAACGGTCTGCAATAAAAGGACGAAATTCTTCCATCAAATCAAGCGCAAGTCCCGGTCTGCCGGGACGGTCTCTGTGCAAAAAACCGACAGCCCGGATCCAATCCCACAGATTCAAGGGCAGAACGGACATCGTGCATTACAAGTGTGTATAAAAACGACAGCAGGCAATTTACATTATCTAATGGTGGCCGCCGATTTCGATCCTGGAAAAAGAAGTCTTGTTTTTGAGAGGTAATCAGGTGATCAAATACTTTAAAATAGACATGTGCAGCGTCGCCTTCAATGCCCCGCAGGGAATTCAAAGGTACATCTTCCTGCAAGCCGCTTCAGAGAACCGCTAATCTGCCTTGACGCTTGACTGACTTGATCTGTATCAAGCTTGTCGGAGTGGTCTCTTAATGCCCTTTGCAATACAGTGCGGCAGTTAGCAACTTTGCCGGTAAGTACAGATCTTGCCATTTGGGCAGAAAATGTCATGTCATCTGCTTTGCGATACTGCTGCCCGGCGAAGCAGGACATTGCCGGAGACAGGGCCCTGCACTCTTGCAAGAAAGCGCCCATATTCAGATAAAAAGCTGATAGCCACATCACGTTCAGCGCAAAATCCCATCAAAAACGGGCTGCAACCTACATTGCCGAAACAGACAATCCCTCCTAACGTATGAACAGGAATACGCAGGCGGGTTTGTTTTTCCACCCTTACAATAACCGATTCACCTTCTTTTGCAAGATAAGCTCCCTGCGTAGTTACAAAAAGAGTATTAAGATGTTTTTTCATGATTCTCGAATTACTCCCGACAAGTAGCGTTTTACGGAACGCTTTCTTTCAATAGTTTTCGGCAGACATATCTTCATTAGTGAACAACTGTCACACTTTTTCATATAGACTGGTTTTGGAGTCCGTCCTGATGCAATCAGTTCGTGAAGACGCATTGCCGTGTCTTCGGTCTGCTGTCTCAATGCGCTATTAAAGGTAACATCTGTTCTCCGGCGCTTCTTCCCATAAAAAAGCGCACCGCACGGAACTTCAATATTTAGCATTTCTTCCAGGCACAGCGCCTGAGCGCAAAGCTGCACTTTATCGCAATTATCCTTCTTCGGCTTGCCACGTTTGTATTCCACAGGAAACGGTACCCATACTTCCGATCCTGCTTTCAACAAATCCGGCTTTCGATGAAACTCGACGACATCCGCCTTACCGATCAGCCCAAGCCGAAATGACCGAAGCCACATGCTATACTCGATGCGAACCTTGCCTCTGGATTCACGATCCGCCTCATGAACCCTTTCGTGCATAATCTTGCCCTCTGCGGTAAAAAGATTCTCTGCCCACGCCTGCTCAATATGAATCAGAGCACACTGCCGCTCGCAGAAAATCAGGTGCTGCATGGCAGATAGGGAAATGAGGTCATCTTCTGAGTACATATGAAAAAAATCCTGAAACTTTTCAGTATCAGCCTTCCTCCGAAATAAGGTTTACAATAAGCCGAATCATCAATTCCTTCTGCCCAGGTTCACTATCGGCTGTCAGAAGGGCAAGCGCCACGAGCGCCTTGTTGCTGAAGCTTTTTTGATCCAGCAAGTCATTTTTCTTGAGAAACAACAGGAAGAGAAAAGAGCCGATTCTCTTGTTACCATCCGTGAAAGGATGATCCTTGATCACGAAGTAGAGGAGATGGGCCGCCTTTTCTTCAACACCTGGATAAAGATCCTTACCGCCGAATGTTTGCTACACTGCTCCGATAATTCCGCAAAGAGCATTACCACGTTCCTGGCCAAAAATTTCACTCGCCTCTTTCCTAACCATTAATTCTTTTTTCAAGCTAGCAATGGCCTGACGGGCCTTATCAATCTCCAGGCCGGACCTGGCAACGTGTTTTGTCTCCAGAGCCGGCAGATTGTTTTCGTCATATTGCAGAAGAAGCTGCCATGTCCTTGCATAGCGGTTGACAACTTCCAAAACGGCCAGTCCTTCATCGCTGATAAGGTTATGACTCTCCAGGGTGCCTGCAAGCAGACTCAAAACCTGCCGCACATCTTCCACGCCTTTCTCGGCCAGTCTGCGTTGATTAAGCGAATAACCACGCACCAGATGGTCTTTTAGAATGGTGGTAGCCCAGATGCGAAACTGGGTACCGCGTTGAGATTTTACCCGGTAGCCGACAGAAATGATGATGTCAAGATTATAAAACGCAACCTGCTTATCTGAATTTGCAATATGCATTTTTTGCATATTGCCTCGCCGTTGCAGTTCACCTTCTTTGAAAATATTGTTCACATGCCTGGAAATAACCGATTGGTCCCGTTGAAAAAGCTTCTCCATCTGCGCCTGACTCAACCATACTGTTTCATCCTTGAGATGAACATCCATGGAAGTATGCCCATCCTCAGACTGATACAATACGATTTCGCCAAGATCGGAATTTATGTCTTCGTTTTTTCTTCCTGCCTTTCGAGTCATTGTTATTGCTCCACGTTGCTATTTTTTCCTTCAACCGCTTATGGCTTTTCTTTGTTCAGTCTTGGGCATTGTTTCCATCACCCCTCCTGTCAATCAAGAATAAATATCTTCCGTTCATTGAGGCGCCTTGAACAAGTTCCGGAGGCCATGCACACCCTTGGTCACGCCGTAAGAGTGATTTTGTTTACCGCTCCGTGCCGCCTAAACCATCTGGTCATGGGTACGCGACCGCTTTAAAATACACTGATCGAAAAACACCACTGTCGCGTCATAAACAATTCCCGACATCTGATAGGATTGCAATTCACGATAACCGCCATGGGGCGGGATAAGTTGGGGGAATTTTTGTTTATCAGCCGTTTTGTCTTCTCTCGCGTTTTCCGTAAAGTAATCCATCATTGCCTGCCGCCCACAAAACAGGAGATGCTGCAAAGCAGATAAGGAAAGGAGCTCGTCTTCGGTGTACATTGCTCTTCCCTTATATTATTTCTTTTAAGGTTACTCCATCCGGCAATTTATCTTTATCAATAACAACTTTATAGTCTGAAAATGAGCGCGCTGGTGTCGGTTCCTCATTTTCAAGAATAGATTTATATGTTTTGCGATTTACATTTACGAGATCAAACAATTTATGAGACGGAGCCTTGCCGAGCTTGTTTTCGTGTGTAAATACATACAGTCCCCTGCATGACATTAGCCCTTTGCTTGCAGATCGATCTAATTCAAACATCATTGTAAGCGCATCCCAAAAAAGACTTAAGTCATCATTGGAAAAACCCGTTTGTTCAGCAAGAAAGGGATTGATAAAACCATATCCTATATAAAGACCATACGGTATAAGAGATTTGCGACCCATTTCACTTACTTTTCCGCCTTCTTCGTCTACCTTAGCATCTTCAGCCTTGGTTACTGCTACCCTGATTATGGACATATCAAGGGGAACAATAGGTTCTTTGGAACGCGCAAAGGTCATCTGGACAGGGCCGCGTACTTGGCCGCAATTAATTTCTGTGGACATTACCGCTCCAAATGTCCGAATGTCATAGAAGTTTTTGCACATCCAGTCCTTAGTCCAATCCTGATTTTGCCGCGATGGTTTTTTCTTTTGTTCTTTAGTGAAATTTTCTTTGGTCTTTTCTTGAAGTTCAGCCCAAGCGCGCTCATGTTGATTGTTAAGCACTCCTTGATGCTCCACGTAAATTTCATATCCCTGTGCTTTATTTTTGGTTAAAGCTATATAATTGCGAATTTTTCGTTTAAGGCAAACGTCTGTTACCAAACCGTTCATTGTTTCAGGATCTACCCTGGGAAGATTGCCAGCGTCAGGATCACCATTTGGATTGCCGTTTTCCACGTCAAACAGGATTACAAAATCGTGCCTTTTATTAATATCCGTATAAACAGTCATTTACTTATCCTCCTTATTTTTAGATCTGTTTGCTATCTCTTTTCTTGTGTCTGCCTTCTGATGATAATATCCAAGAGCGAACATACCCTGATCATTTAACTTTAGAATTGATGGAAATGAAGTGATTTGCCCGCATACCTGTTCCAGCCTTTGCTCAAAAATTTGGTAAAGGCCTTCTTTATCTTTACGAATTTTGGCTAAATGAGCTTTGCTTCCTGATAACAATCTGCCAAAAACCGAGGCCGGAGCAGTGCTGGCTGAACCGTAAAAACGATCTGTTATTGTGCTTTTAATACCTTTTAACGCCACTTTCTGGATAGACTCTAATACTGCCATGAGCCGTCCGAGCTGATACCCCTGATTTTTTAAATTTACATCCAATTCAACCATGCTTTTTACCTCCGTTATGTTTTGATCTTTTTGGGAATAAAGAACCATTTTAATTATCGCCGCCCTTGGGCGGGTTACCTGCCTGTCTGCGATATTTCTATTTAATGCCAGAGACAACAGCCATTTGGGCAATGGATTTCCATGAAAAGCGCTTCCGACCAGAGAAGGAAGAACATGCGGCGACATTTCTTTGTTTGCATCACGATACAGGGAGGCTGCAAGCGGATAAAGGGCTATAGGATCCGAATCAAGACCGTCCGTATTAACCAGTCTTTGCAGTTCAAACCAGCGGGATAGTTTTTTCTTTACTTTTGCTATTGTTGTTTCCATATAATCACGGACAACCACCCTTGCTCCGCTGGCAGAAAGAGAAACTGCAAAAAAATCGGCTTCATCCATGCCTAAATTTCCAATACCTGCCTTTTTTGCCGCATTAATTAATGCCAGCACCTGTTCCGGGTTTGGTTCCTGGAAAAAATCACAAATGGAAAAATCAGATTCACCCTTTGTCCAGAACACATACACTGAAGGGCATACTCTTATGTGAGAACCCTTATCTTCAAGTAAATGATTTAAGCCCCTTGAAAAATCTTCGGCGCATTTGGGACAAGTAGGGGCTATAAGAGAATTTTTCAAACCATACGATTCAAATGGTTTTTCATTGGCAGAAATCATGGAATTACCGGCTTTCTGGCCATCTGGCACTCTTTTGATTTTGTGAGGTATCCTTTGCAAGACCGGCCCATTATTACCGCAGATAATACATTGGCCTTTTGAATCTACATCCTCAGCGTTTTTTTCTGCCCAAAAATTCCGAACACTTTCAGGTTCAAAAGGAAAGTTATTTGCCACTCTGAATGTAATTTCGTCTTTACTCTGAATATCTTTTTCTTTTATTTTATCAGCAGGCAGGCCGCCCTGCTCATAAAATTTTAGAACAGTTAGAACGCTTTCTTCCTTTGTCTTTTTTGCGCAATCTTCTAAAAGCTCTAAAAATGCCTGGTGACATTGCTGTGTTCTTTTTTTCTTTTTCTCATTGCCGCAAATACCTAAAACATATTCGCCGCTATCTGACAAAAGTTTTGCTTTGATACCTGATGATTTCATGGCGTGGGGAAGATTCATTGATTTCCCCCGGTCAGTTCTTCTTCCGGTGCCATCCGACAGCATTATAATGCCCAAAAAATTACCTTTTTCATCCAGATCTATAAGCCACTTTACCGGGCGGGAAGCATACATTACAGGGAAAGCTTTCAAACGATTTTGTGTAAATTCCACAAGTCTGGTTAATAACATCAGGCTTGTCCTCCTTTATTATCAAGCGGGTCCGTTTTATAAAGAGCATCAGGAACGTGCAAAATCCCACCAACAAGCTTTGCCTGAAAAAAAACAGGGTGTGTCTCTCCCTTCATCAATTTGGGGTCTTTGCCGTCATGTTTTAAAAATTTGATTTTTCCTTTTGGATGCGGTTGGTAAACCATATCAAAAAGGAGTAAACCAAGATCATCGGAAAAAGGGATCGGTTTTTCGCTGCCATCCAAAGGCCCGAAACATGCAGGGAATTCTCTGCATCCAAGGTAAGGATGATGAAAATACTGTCCCTTATCGATCCTGCGTAAAAACTGCTCTCTGTATTTAATCAACGGATCTTTGGTGTGCGGCGCTAATTTTTGCTGAGCTCTGATAATATATGCTACATTTTTTAACGCCAGGGTATGACGCTGGGCTCTGTTCTTTCCTGCATCCGCATAATAATTGCCACCTTTTGCCACGTCAGCTTTTACGCTTTGTCTGGATGTGATTTCGTTGCGTAAAATTGAAAAATGGCGGATCGGGTTAAGAACCCATATCTCTTTTATCAGCCATTGAAACTCGGGCTTCCAGAAAATAGACTCTAGAATTCCCCTGGCAGCCGAAGGGGTTATGACCTCATAGGAAACACGCTCCACTTTCATTTCAGGCCTGGTGAAACATGCCATATCTCCCCAAATCTTAACCTCTAATAGCTCCGGCATAATATTTCTCCCATTTTTTTTGAATTGTTATGCA
>Ga0255379_10193_pt1 | contig 11424 bp, 11 predicted proteins | sample ANMaggSeSYBR01I3_FD_182105 | JGI IMG/M metagenome (GOLD analysis project Ga0255379, IMG submission 182105) | Sediment cell enrichment communities from methane seep in Santa Monica Basin, California, United Staets - ANME aggregate JGI... | ecosystem: Environmental > Aquatic > Marine > Cold seeps >... | reverse complement strand
GTTGCAAATGGTTCCTTTTCCAGTACAGGAGATGGTGTCTGCACCCTCTCCAAAATACTCCACGATCTTCCCGGTACCTCCTTTCACAGTCAGGATTCCGGCTACTTTCAGGATCACATCCTTTGCCGAGGTCCAGCCATTCAGCTTCCCGGTTAGTTTTACACCAATAATTTCTGGGAACTTCAGCTCCCATGCCATTCCGGCCATTACATCAACCGCGTCTGCTCCTCCCACGCCGATGGCTACCATTCCAAGTCCTCCTGCATTCACCGTATGGGAATCGGTCCCGATCATCATCCCGCCGGGGAATGCATAATTCTCCAGTACCACCTGGTGTATGATCCCGGCCCCGGGTTTCCAGAATCCAATCCCGTACTTATTGGAGACACTACCCAGGAAATCATACACCTCCTGGTTGGTAAGAAGTGCTGTTTTCAGATCTTCCTGTGCCCCGGCTTTTGCCTGGATTAAATGATCACAGTGTACAGTGGAAGGAACAGCTGCCCTGGATTTTCCAGCCTGCATGAATTGGAGCAAGGCCATCTGGGCCGTAGCATCCTGCATGGCCACCCGGTCAGGTTTAAAATTCACGTAATCGGAACCTCTCTGGAAGGGCCGAATACCATTTCCTTCAAAAAGATGTCCGTAGAGGATCTTTTCAGTCAGGGTAAGTGGTCGCTGAAGAAGTTTTCTTGCAGCATTGATCCTGCCGGGCAGAGCCTGGTAGGTTTGTTTGATAATGTTAAAGTCAAAAGCCATGAAAAATCTTTTAAAAAATATGTAAATATATGTGAAAATGGTTTGAATGCCTGACACATTACACGTAAGATTGTTCAGAATTTTATAATTTTATTGTTCCATCAGAAAGGATAGCTATGCGATTAGCCATGTTTATCGAGAATGTCCGGATTGCATTGAAGTCCATTCGGACAAATCTACTCAGGACCATTCTCACCGTATTCATCATTGCTTTTGGGATCATGGCACTGGTGGGAATCCTCACAGCCATTGATTCGATCAAGGGCAGTCTTACCGAGTCATTCAGTTTAATGGGTGCCAATACCTTTACCATAGAGTCAAGGAGCATGCGCGTTCATATAGGAAACCAGACCTACAGGAGAAAGAACCATGATTTTATTTCACACAGGCAGGCCGAGGATTTTAAGGAACGATTTAAATTTCCGGCCCGGGTATCCATCTGGACCAGGGCTTCCGGATCCGCCATTGTGAAATATCAATCTTATCAGTCCAATCCAAATACATCTGTGATTGGTGCCGATGAAGACTATATTTATACTGCCGGATATGAAATAGAGAAGGGACGTAATTTTTCTGAAACTGAGGTTGAGAGCAACAGCAACCTGGTTCTTATCGGTCAGGATGTGGCTACCCAGGTATTTGAGAACAACATGGATCCCCTGAACCGGTTCATCTCTGTGGGCAATGGGCGTTACAGGGTTATCGGAATTTTAAAGTCAAGGGGCCAGTCAGGCGGGATGGGAACCGACCGTGTCTGTATTATTCCCTATACCAATGTAAGGCAATATTTTTCCAGGCCACAGATGAGGTATTCTCTGAATGTTATGCCCAATGCGACAGAGATGCTGGATGTCACAGTTTCGGAAGCAGAAGGCATCTTCAGGTTGGTGCGTAGACTGGATGCCCGGGACGAAAGCGATTTTAATATTACAAAGAGTGATCAGCTGGCACAGATGCTGATTGAAAACCTGAAGTTTGTGACCATGGCTGCCACCATTATCGGACTTATCACACTGATGGGTGCAGTAATCGGATTGATGAACATCATGCTTGTTTCGGTGACAGAACGGACCAAGGAGATCGGGACCAGAAAGGCCCTCGGTGCAAAATCTTTGATGATCAAACGGCAGTTCCTGTATGAAGCCATTGTGATCGGCCAGCTTGGTGCAGTTGTTGGGATATTGTTAGGAATAGTAATCGGAAATGGTGTATCTTTAGCCATAGGTTCCAGTTTCATCATCCCATGGAAGTGGATATTGCTTGGGGTTGTATTGTGCTTTGGAGTCGGTATCGTATCGGGATATTTTCCTGCTGTCAAGGCATCACGTCTCGATCCCATCCATGCTTTGAGGTACGAGTAAATAAATAATTTGGATATGGAAGACCTCTATTTGAAAAAGACATTCAACTCACCCGAGGTGGAGTTTGTTGCCGATACAGGTGAACTCTCCCTGGAGGGCAGATCGATCCCGGAGGATCCGGGCGAATTCTTCGAGCGGTTGATTGCCTGGATCAATGAATATTTTCTTACACCGGCTAAAAACACAAAGATGGGTATCAAACTGGAATACATCAACAGCGGGTCTTCAAAATATATGCTTGAACTGTTAAGGATCATGAAGATCAACCACGATTCGGGCAAGGATGTCGAAATCAAGTGGTATTTCGAAGAGGGCGATGAGTCTATCGAGGAGCTGGGCCAGCATTATGAACAAACCATCCAGATCCCCTTCGAACACATCGAATATTATTAGTACCAGCAAAAAAAGAGGGCATCCTTTTGGGACACCCTCTTGATTTTATGTGAAAGGAATTTAATCTACGCGTTGTCCACCGAGTTCATGTGGATCAGCAGTTCAACAACCTTTGCGGAGTAACCCATTTCGTTGTCGTACCAGCTAACCACCTTCACAAAGTGATCATTCAGTCCGATACCGGCACCTGCATCAAAAACAGAAGTACAGAGTTCGCCGAGGAAATCGGTGGAGACCACAGCCTCTTCGGTGTAGGCGAGTATGCCTTTCAGTTCACCTTCGCTGGCCTCTTTCATTGCAGCGCAAACTGCTTCATAGGATGCCCCTTTCTCCAGGCGGCATGTAAGGTCCACTACGGAAACGTTGGGGGTAGGAACCCTGAAGGCCATACCGGTGAGTTTGCCATTCAGTTCAGGAATTACCTTACCAACAGCTTTGGCAGCTCCGGTAGAAGAAGGAATGATGTTCTGTCCGGCTCCTCGTCCACCTCTCCAGTCCTTATTCGAGGGAGCATCCACAGTCTTCTGTGTGGCAGTGGTGGCATGAATGGTGGTCATCAGACCTTCAACGATCCCGAATTTGTCATTCAGCACCTTGGCAATGGGAGCCAGACAGTTGGTAGTACAGGATGCGTTGGAAACAAAGTTCATGTCGCTGCTATATTTTTTGTGGTTTACACCCATTACGAACATGGGGGTGTCATCCTTTGAAGGAGCAGACATGATCACTTTCTTAGCTCCGGCTTCGATATGACCTTGAGCTTTCTCCTCGGTAAGGAAGATTCCAGTAGCGTCTACAACGTAATCAGCACCTACTGCATCCCACTTAAGATTTGCAGGATTAGTTTCAGCAGTAACCCTTATGGTGGACCCGTTCACCACCAGGTTTCCATCCTTTACTTCAATAGTTCCGTTAAAACGTCCGTGAGTAGAGTCGTATTTTAGCATGTATGCTATATAGTCCACATCGATCAGGTCGTTGATGGCGACAACTTCCACCTCCGACATATCTGCAGCAACTCTGAAGACCAGTCTTCCAATTCGGCCGAAACCATTAATACCAACTTTGATTTTTCCCATGATTTATTTATTAAATGATTATAGTAATACTGTTTTTTTTATAACAGGAGTGCAAATTTAAGGAATAATATCAAATCGTCAAACCTCTGACTGGGCAAAATACAGAATTAACGAAGATTTAATACATGGGGTAGGAAAGCGTGGATTTCTGGGATTTCTTTTCCTGCCGTCGCTCTTTCCTGGACTTGGCCCTTGCTGCCTCACTGATGTTCACAATATTTCCGAATCGATAGCCTACGATCAGGTTGACAAACAGGAAGTTATTTTGCTCGGTTGCCATGATGGGGATATCCTTGGGATAGACAGTGAGACTTACTCCGGCTTCCAGAGCATGGATGATGGCATCCCGTTCGCTGAATTCAAAGCTCAGGCCGGTTTTCCCGGTTAATCCAGGAACTACCTTAAGCTCATTAAAACCCATGAAGAAAGGACCACGCCCTCCGATCTGTGTCTGGTGGATGGATGCATCAAATTTTCTGTAGTCGGAGTGGAGAGCCTCGCCGATGGTGGAGAAGGTATATACCTCATAATAGATGGGTTTGAGGAAACCGATAGAAAGGCCTCCGCCATAGAACAACCGGACAGAAATTCCTTTTTTGTCATATTTCCGGTACAACTCCTTTTGCCAGCCAGCCATTCCCTTCAGTTCCCAGAACAGGTTTTGCTTCCCATATACATACCTGCGGGTACTGTAATTAACGGCCACGGCGGTTTTCACCTCTTTGGAGTGCTTCACATAGGATAAGTCACCATCCAGGATAAACTGGTTCTTGGCATTTCTCCAGAATCCATACCTGTAATTCAAACCGAATCCATTGGAATTGAGGAATATTCCATAGGAACTTTCATTCCTGAACATGACCCTTTTCTGTTCATCAATTTCTCCCTGTGCCAGTAGCGAGGTCGAAACCGACCAGAAGATCATTATGAGTATGACGTACTTTCTCATTGACAATCAGAAATATTGCACTTTATAAAGAAACGAAATAAAGGAGAGAATGTTGGTGCCCGGACAAAAAAAAGATCTACCAGAGGTAAATCTTCACATTTCATAATTGCGATACCTGTGACCGGCTAACCTGCTTGTTCGGTTTGCTCAGAGTCAACATGACTGTAGGCCGGGCAGATTTGCCTGTTGCAGGAACTCATAAGGATACCCACTGCAAATACAACTGCTAAAATGATCGCTGCTCTTTTCATGACATTTTGGTTTTTATCCGCTATAGATATGCTACAAATATAGAATATATCTTAAAACAATAAAACTAGTCTAGTAATAGTAAAACTCAACAAGTTGGAAAAAGTTTTATCAACATTCGCTTTTTATTGATTATTCATAAACCCCTGTTTTTTTAATACTTCAAGTAAAGTTTTGGAAAACAGAACGTTGTCGTCTTTCTTATAGCGTACATCTGTAAATACGTGAGCAAGTGTTTCTTTGTTATTTTCTTTGACAAACTCTTGATAAGTTGTGATTAACTCCTTTTTTTGGTAGTGTTTATCTATATCTGAATCTGAATAATCCCTGTATTTCTCATGGTGCACCACAGCTTCCAGGGGGAGCCTGTCTGTGAGCTCAGGAGATTCATCGGGATATCCGACAGTAACAGTAGTTACAGGTACTACTCCTTCAGGCAAGTCAAGTATTTCAATGATCTTCCCTGCCATATAGGTGGTGGTCCCCAGGTAGCAGATCCCAAGCCCTGCATCTTCAGCAGCTACGCAGACATTTTGGGCCACCAGCAGGGCATCGATGGCAGCGGTCATAAACGACAGGAAATTATCATATCCTGGTTCTGCTTTCCGCAGTCTGCACCATTTGTTGAACCGGTTGAAATCGGCGCAGAAGGTGAGTACTGCCGGTGCCTCTTTTACCATGGGCTGGTTAAAATGAGAGGGAGACAACTCCTCCTTGATGTTGTCATCGGTGGTAACAATGATCGAATAGACCTGCATGTTGCCTGTGGTAGACGCCCTGATACCCGCTTCAAGGATGTATTGCAGTATCTTATCCGGGATGGGATCCGGTTTGTATTTTCTTATGGTTCTGTGACTGAAAATTGTATCTGTCATGGGATTAGATTTTGAGCAAAAATAGTGATAATATACCGGGGACATACTGGTCAGTACATGAATTTCTCATTTACCAGAGCACGTATGATTCAGTTTCCAGCACTACTTCTTACCAACTACATAATATCCGCATTTGCTGATGTAGCCCTTGATCTTTGGGTATGAAAAGTCCTTAGAACAGTTACCGATTGATTCAATTCTTGTGTCGGCAAAAACATTTTGATCTACACTATAGATAGTCAGGTGATCTCCCTCCTGCAGGGTGCCTGCCTCGAATTGATCCAGATCATATTTCAGCCATATTCTAACCATGTTGTGAAATGTATTCTCCTCTGAAGTACTTTCAATCAGTATGCCCCAATTTTGCATATTATGATCTTTTATATCCAGGTCAGTTATGGGGAAGGAGCTGATACTAAACCTGGTCTGGCTATGGACCGCTCCTTCAAGAAAATATAATTCTACTGTTCCGTTCAGCATAGAAACAAATGTCCCGGAGGGATCCACAACGAAGAATTCGTTTAGCTGGGGTTCTGTAATCTTTGATTTCTGAGTATCATTAGTTATTGAACGTGTATGTATTACATATGCTGCCTCCTCACAGCCTGGTGTGAGGAGTACGAAAATTGCAGCCATGATCAGGGGGACCAAGCTGCCTGTTTTTGAGACAATACAGTTTGTTGTCATAGCTTGATGTATTTATTTCTTAAAGTTACATCAAAAGTTCTCTTTTGTCAAGCTCTAACCGTTTAAAAGCCTGAACATATGGTGCAAAAAAGAAGCCGTCTCATTTTGACTTTTGAGACGGCCTCTTCAATCGTTTGGTATGATTTGACTTCAAATCCCTGAATTTATTAATTTCAGGTGAGGTGTATATTTTTTAGCTCGCTGTTCAGAGGCTTTCTTCTTTAAGTTTCTCTGAAATAAACACTTTAATAACACTCTGTCTTGTTACCCCAAGACGCCGGGCCACCCTGTCTAACTTCTTTACCATCCAAACCGGAAAATCTACACTTACCCTTCGTTGTTCCAATTCCGGACGCACAGCGTGTTCCAGATCGTAGTGCACAGAAAGATCTTCACCTGCGTCAAATCGCTCATCAAATTCTGCTGCTGTTATATATTTCTTTTTCATCTTCCCTTGATTTTCTGACTGATATGATTCTGATCCTATTCTTCAAAGTCTATCCCATGCTTTCTCTTATTTGATTCACTCTTGTTCTTATCGAACTCAAACATCTCATGCCTGTATTTTACAAATATAATTAAAAAAGGAATAGAAAATACTTAAAAAAAGCACAATAAATAAACATACGGTATGGAAGATGCTAGTTCTCGTTTAATACAACTTACGATATTGCACAGGTTCTAAAAGCTTATTTATTTGGTTCATTTGCCAGAGGTGATGCTGATTTTGATAGCGATATTGATATCCTGGTGGAACTCGATTACTCAGAGAGGATAGGACTTAAATACATTCAGATGCAGCTTGAGTTGGAATCACTACTTAATAAAGATGTCGATCTGGTGTCAGATAAAGCCATGTCTCGTCATATAAGACCTTTCGTTGAAAAAGAAAAACTACTTATCTATGAAAGGTCAGCATAGCGATAAGGCACGACTAAATCATATTCTTGATGCGTCAGAAAAAACTAAAGATAAAATGAGTGAAGAGGCCATTTCATGGGACGAAAAGTTAAGAGCATGAACGGGTCAGGAAATGGCTGGAAGCCACCTAGTCGGCAGGATCCCACCAGAGCCGTGTGCTGCCTTTATCCGGTCCGCCAAGTTTGACAATGGCATCTTCCACTGCTGCAGCATTGAGCTCATATTCACTGGAGACAAATGTTACCCTGCGCATCAACTCATCTACACCTACATTGGGATTTTCCGAAGCCATTCTGTCATACATCTTAGGCAGGTCTCTTCGACGTAAATCCGCCCAGGCCTCCCAGCCATCCGGATAGAGCCCAAGCCACTTCTGGGTTGCGATCTGCTCCAGGGCAACCACAGCATTACCAGCATCAAATTTTACAGGGATGGTTGAAACCGGATCGGGTGCATCGTGAGTAGCGATGGGCACATTGGCACTCTGCTGATACTCCGCAATTACCTGAGCATCGGTAATGTCCCACCGGCGCATACTCATCTCAATACCTGAATTGTATAGATCTTCAGCAGTACCATCCATGTTCCATCCTTTCAAAGCGCCTTCAGCCCTGAGGAAATAAGCCTCCGGAGAGAGTATGATCTCCCATGGAAGTGAAATCTGCTTATCAACTGGCATCCATTGGGGACCTATCCTGGAAAGAGTGTCGATATGCAGCTCAGGCTTAGTACCCAGGTCAGCAACCTCATACCCGTTGCGCAACCCCCTGTATTCTCCATCTGTAATCGCTGGTGAGAAGAAATGTTCCATACGCGGATCTTCATAGCCTTTCAAAACACTCTCCATAGCTGCGCTCATACGGAACTCATTCCACGGGATCATCTGGGGCATACCATGAGGAGAGTTGATTTTGGTCTGGAAGAGGGCATCATCTGCATTGCTTGTCATCACACCCGCCGCCACTGCCTTCTCAGCCTCGGCTTGTGCCAGGGAAGGTTCTACTTCGGAGATCCTCATGGCAATCCGGAGTCTCAGCGTATTGGCAAATGTGATCCATTTATCAATGTCTCCACTATAGATCTGGTCATGCGTTCCGAAGGCATTTCCGCCTTGATTGGCATTCAGTATGGCAAGTGCATCATCCAGTGTGGTAAAAAAGCTCTTATAGATATCTTCCTCGCTATCATAGGGTACAACTGATTCTTCATTATTCACCTGAGAGTAAGGGATAGGTCCCCAGTAGTTTGCCATACGCTCAAATACTATTACACGCCAGATCTGAGCCAATGCATGCATGGTTTCAGATCCGGGATTCTCAACAGGATCGGTTGCCGCTAAAACTTCACCGAGATTGGAGGGAACTGGATGCCACCCATACCATTGTCCCCAGGCGTGATTCAGCCATCCACTTACCAATACGTACCTGTCAGTTGGGAAAGCCCTTTGAGTATTGGCAAAATACTGGCAGTAGTGATCCGCAAACAGGTTCTGTGATGTTTGGTGATAGTACATGAAAAATCCATAGTACTGGACAGCTGCATACGTATTACCAATTGTGGCGGCATCCAGTTCGGACAGGACCTTCTCATCGGTATTTATTTCCTCGAAATCTTTCGTACAGCCGAAGAACAGGCAGGATACCAATAAGCCGGCGAATGCAATATTTGATAAATCAGTCCTCTTCATATTTTATCTTTTTAAGTTTCTCTCTATATTAAAACTTAAACCTGGCGTTAACACCAAATGTCCTTGAAGATGGCAGACTAAATGATTCAACACCCTGACTATTACCTATACTCACAGACATGCCGGGATCAATAATCCCTGAGGCATTATAGAGGAAGCCCAGGTTTCTTCCATACAATGACAGTCCGATGCTTTGGAACAGAGAAGATTGTAGATTCCATGTATAACCCACCAGAACCTCCCGGGCGCGTACAAAGGAGGCATCATAGCGGTAAAGTTCTCCGACAGGTAATATTACTCCTCCCAGTGCAAGCCAGTATGCTTCTGCGGTCGTTTCGATCGTGTTTTCACTGCCATCAGACTCCATAACACCATCTACAACAAAACCATCTCTTCCTTCAAGGGTAACCTCGGAATAACCGTCATATGTGAGAGTCGCTTCTGTGAAAGAGAACACATCACCACCCATTCGCACATCTATCAGTACGCTCACAGTGAACCCCTTCCAGTTAATGCTGTTGGTTAACCCGCCTATCCAGTCCGGGTTGGAATGACCCATGGGCATGGTTTTTCCCGAAGTCGTGAATGGTAGGCCCAGATTATTGATCCTTATCCGGCCCACTTCATTCCTTTGAAAACCCCTGGTATAGATCTGATCAAATGGTTCTCCTTCAACGATTTTGTGCATAGTCATCTGGCTATTTCCAGTGGTATACTCATCCAGCTCCTCGGTCAGTTCAACACAGAGGCTATTGTTTTTAGCAAAGTTAGCCAGAATGTCCCAGGAGAAATCTCCCATGCGAACCGGAGTCAAATTCACAACGATCTCCACCCCTGAGTTTTGCATGTTCCCTGCGTTGATAAATTTAGCATTATATCCTGAGGGATCTGGCAATGGGACTTGTAACAACTGATTGAATGTATTGGATTTGTACCATGTAAAATCAACTCCCAACCTGTTATGGAAAAGCTTCACATCAAAACCCAACTCAGTTGATCTGGTATTTTCGGGTTTCAGGTTCTCTGCTGGCAAAGTGCGACCTCTGGTGACATATCCATGATTGCCACCGGGTTTGAAAAGGTATTGTTTGTTAATCGCGTAAGGATCTGTATCGTTACCCACTTCGGCATAACTTGCCCGAACTTTTGCAAAGGTCAGGAACTCCGGAGTGCTCTCCAGCATATCTGTCAGGATCCAGGTCAGACCCACTGATGGGTAGAAATAGGACCAGCTCTCTTTTGGAAGGGTGGAAGACCAGTCATTTCTTCCGGTAACTTCTAAAAACAGGAAGTTCTTAAAACCAATGGCTGCAAATCCATACAGCGAATTGACCTTCTTTTCATGGCCCCATTGGTTGGCTGTAGTCTGGCTCGTATTGTTGATCCTAAACAGATTGGGTAGAAGAAGCCTGTTTGTTTTTGTTTCAAGGCTCCAAAACTTACGATATCGCATATTTCCGCCAAATGATACATCAATGGAAAGGATTTCACCTATACTGTTTTTAGAATTAAGTATAAAATCATGATTCAATTCCGTGTTGCCACCGCCAAGAAGCGTAAGGTTCCCTTCAGGGGCAATGAAATAGGTGTCGTTGTATTGCTTGTAAGACTCATCTATGACTCCCTGGTCGAAGGAAGAACGTACCATCAAACTCAACCCTTCGGTAAACTGGTACCTGAGAGATCCCATCCCGATGACACGGTTAAAGATTTCCTTCCGGATGGTCCTGTTTAACATCCAGTATACATTTTCACCCCCAACTGTGCCCGGGTTCCAGTAATGCTGAAGCCGCATTCCTGTATCATCAAAAAACTCATACTCCCTCACCTGGTCCAGGGAGATATTGCTCGGCTGCCTGTAGATGGCCCGTATGGGGTTGTTGGTATCATTACCGGTTGACAATCTGTTGTCCACTTGATGGTGGTAATAGGTCAGTTTACTGTCAAAAGAGAGCTTATCCGTCAGGTTACCATCGAAACGCAGATGGAAATTGTTCCTTCTGAGCTTATTGGTTTCTAAATTGTTATTCGGACTGAAGGGGTATTGCGCCGGGCCTTCGAAATTGGGGTTATTTGACCAATGGTCTACCATCTGGCCCTCCATTTTCGGTCCCCATCCTTGTTCGCTGGCTGGAATGTAAACTCCACTGTTCCCCTGACCGTAAACATGCTGGTACTTGGTTAAGATCAGCGCTTTATCTATCGAAGAATTGGTATTGAATTCAATCCCGATACCTTTTCTGGCAACACCTTTCCTGGTGGTTATAACCACAGCACCATTGTTCGCCCTTGCACCGTATAGTGCAACGGCATTTGGCCCTTTTAGCACCGTAATAGATTCAATGTCGTCCGGGTTGATTTTATAACATCCAAACCGGCCACTTTACCTGCTAAAGAGTTTGCCACATTCAGCTCCCGGGCCTGGGAAATATTCTCCGTCGCAACATTCTGGGCAGAATAAGTA
>Ga0255379_10192_pt1 | contig 11552 bp, 13 predicted proteins | sample ANMaggSeSYBR01I3_FD_182105 | JGI IMG/M metagenome (GOLD analysis project Ga0255379, IMG submission 182105) | Sediment cell enrichment communities from methane seep in Santa Monica Basin, California, United Staets - ANME aggregate JGI... | ecosystem: Environmental > Aquatic > Marine > Cold seeps >... | reverse complement strand
AAAGGTGGATCTCTCTGATAATGTGATCAGTGAGATTCCTGCTGAGATCATAAGAATGGACCAGCTTACCAGGCTTTCGCTGAACAAGAATGCATTTTCCAGTGTGCCTGTTCAGCTTTATGATTTAGAGAACCTGACGGTGCTTGAACTGTCAGATAATGGTCTCAGCGAATTACCGGCTGGGATTGTCAGCCTTTCTAAACTCAGGAAACTGGACCTGTCCCATAACCAGTTGAAGAGCCTCCCAAAAGAGATAGCGACAATGACAGAAACATTGACTGAATTGAATATCCAGGGAAACCAGATACCTATGTCGGAAATCCAATGGTTTGTGGAAGCCATGCCCTCCACGCAGATTCGCTTTTAGGATAGCGGATCACCTGCGGTATTACTTCATTAATCCGATCATTGCATCAACAATATTGTCGGCATCTTCTGCAATCTGGTCGATAGTAGAATCCAGCATGTAACAGGGTGCGGTTACCAGATTGTGATCCTCATCAACCACCACTTCGCCATGGGTTGTATATACATGGGTTGCACCGAGGGTTTCCAGGGCATCAATAGTGCTTTCATCATCTCCGATTGTGAGATTTACCCCGCCAAATATTTTTGCCAGTATAACAGGTGAGATGCACAGTGCCCCTACTGGCTTTTTCAATTGGACCATTCCCCTGACGGCATCTTCTGCTTCGGGCAGTACCGAAGCATTGGACCCTTCAAATGCCCAGGTGGAGAGGTTCTTGGCAGCGCCAAATCCTCCCGGGAACAACAAACCGTCAAAATCTTCCGGATTGAATCTCTTCAGGTCGAGGATACTCCCTCGCGCGATGCGGGCCGATTCGATAAGTACGTTCCTTTTCTCATCCATCTCCTCTCCTGTGAGGTGGTTGATTACATGATGCTGGTTAATGTCCGGTGCAAATATCTCGTAGCTGCAACCCCTTTTAGCAATAGCCAGCAGGCTGAGGGTGGCCTCGTGGATCTCGGCTCCGTCGAACACACCACAACCCGACAATACAACTGCAAACTTTTTCATCTGCTTATTTTTTTAATTATTTGAAAATAGAATAATAAAAATTTGAGAGCAGATGCAACCGCTCCGCTCTCATATCATATTAATTGATTTAGATATATTTGCAGATGCTAATTTATGGAATTCTATAGAACATTTATTGGTTTACCGGTAAAGGTTGGGGATAGGTTGCTGGAAGCCAGGCAGGAGCTGATAAAAGCGCTTACCGGAGAAAGGATCAGCTGGGTGGATCCGGCCAGGTACCATGTTACCCTCAGGTTTATTGGGGATACAAAGATTTCTGTTGTCGGGGAGATTGGAGATTCACTTCTGAAGGAAGTGGGATTTCCTCGAAAAAGATACCTGCAACTGGAGAATCTGGGAAGCTTTGGGCCACGTAAGAAACCCAGGGTCATCTGGATCGGATTTGAGAAGACGCCGTTTTTTGATTTTTTAAAGCACGATGTGGACAGGGCACTCGGGGCATGTGGGATAGCTGAGGCCGAACAACCCTTCAGGGCACATTTAACCCTGGGAAGGGTAAGAAATCTGAAGAATCTACCAGGTTATTATCAAACCATTGAAAGGATGAAGGAGCGGTTTGGAGATCGCATCCTTTTTGACAGACTGGTATATTACCGTAGTGAACCGGGTCTGCGGGGACCAGTCTACACACCTCTGAAACAAATGGAATTCCCGGATTAGCCTTTCTGAATATCGATCAGTACATCATCTTTCATGACCGAGTCATTCTTTTTCACGGAAATGGACTTAACAACACCTGTCACGTGGCTGGAGATCTCGTTTTGCATTTTCATGGCTTCCAGGATGATAATGGACTCACCCTCTTTCACTTCCGATCCATCTTCCACAAGGATGTCGATGATCTTGCCTGGCATGGGTGCTTCAATGGAGACCACCGATGATGTCACGCCCTGATGTTCAAGGAATCTTCTGCGCTTCAGGGAAATGGGGGTTTCAACGGTAAATGAATGCCAGACACCGTTGACCATGATGGTATACCGGTTCTGGTTCTTCTCGATCACATCAAGCATGTACTTTTTATTTTTCCAGACGATGTAAGAGAAACCATTCGGATCTTCCCTCAGTTTGATATCCACCTTTTTACCCTGGTACTTGATGCTTTTCTCAAGGGGTTTATTGAATTCGTATGCTTTGTTGGCCGAGCTCAGGGCTATGAGTTTGGTCGATTTCTTCTTCTTTGCTTCACGTGCCATGGTAAAAACCGAATTTTAACGTAAGCGTTTGTTTAACAGCCAGGGAGTGATTTCCTTGCTTTTTTCCACATAGAGTGGTTTGTCTTCATGCTCTTGCACTTCCCTTGCATAATCATATGCGGCAAAGAAGGCTGCCAACAACTCCTCATCCGGTTCTTGTTGGTAATGGATTTTCAATTCCTTACTAAGGAATGATGTATTGAATTTACCTTTCCTGAAATTACGGTTTTGAAGGACTGCCCTGCAAAAAGCCAGGGTAGTTTTAGTTCCTTTGATCCAGAACTTCCGGATGGCAATGCTCGATTGTTGAAGGGCTTTTTCACGGGTTTCGGCGTGGATGATCAGTTTGGCAATCATTGAATCGTAATAGGGAGTGATCACTGAACCATCCCTAACGCCTGTGTCCACCCTGATGTGGTCACTTTTGGGCCAGGAGATCTTTTCGATCGTACCCAGGCTGGGAGAAAAGCCCGATTGCACATCTTCGGCATTGATCCGCCACTCGATGGCCCAGCCGTTCATCTTAATATCTTTTTGTGTGAAGGAGAGTTTTTGACCTTCGGCGATCTTGATCATCTGTTCGATCAGGTCAATCCCTGTAACCATTTCAGTGACGGGGTGTTCCACCTGGATGCGTGTATTCATCTCCATGAATGAGAAGTTGTTCTGATCATCCAGAAGGAATTCAACGGTGCCTGCAGAATAGTAATTCACAGACTTTGCGATGCGTATGGCAGCATCTCCCATTTTCTTTCTCAGGGCAGGATCAAGGGCAGGTGAGGGGGATTCCTCAAGGAGTTTCTGGTGTTTCCTCTGGATTGAACATTCCCGTTCACCCAGGTGAACCACATTACCATGCTTATCTCCCAGGATCTGGAATTCAATGTGCCTTGGTTCCCGGACAAACTTTTCAATAAACACAGCAGGGTTGTTGAAAGCTTTTTCAGCCTCATTGGCAGCCAGGTTGAACATGCGTTCAATGTCTTTTTCCTTCTCAACAACACGCATGCCGCGCCCACCACCTCCGGCAACAGCTTTAAGGATCACAGGGTACCCCACCTTGTTGGCGATTTGCCTCGCCTGTTCCGGATCGGACACAGTACCCGTACTGCCTTCCAGCAGTGGCACTTTGTTTTTCTTTGCCAGTTCCTTGGCGATGGTCTTATTTCCCATGCGGTAGATGGCATCGTGCGATGGTCCGATGAAAACGATATTTTCATCTTTACACCGCCTGGCAAAATCGGGATTCTCTGCAAGGAATCCGTAGCCGGGATGAATGGCGTCTACCTTTTGATCTTTTGCATGATAAATGATCCGTTCGATATCAAGGAACTCGGGGGTATCGTTAGAGCATTCCGAGAAATCGATGATCTTGTCGGCTTCTTCCAGGTACCACGCATTGGGTTCTTTGGCGGTCTTAATTACAAAAGAGCTGATGCCCATCTTTTTTGCGGTTCGGATGATGCGGATGGCTATTTCGCCACGGTTGGCTATAAGAATACTCTTAATCTTCATATTCGAAAATCAAAGCGGAATGTTGCCATGTTTCCTGGCAGGGTTGTTTATGAATTTATTTTCCAGTGCTTCAAAGGCCCGGATAAGTTTTTGCCTGGTGTAAGCAGGATCAATGACCTCGTCAATGAACCCTCTTTCATCGGCAACATAGGGATTGGCGATCTCGTTTCGGTACTTGGCGACAAGTTCTTTCTTCATGGCTACCGGATCTTCGGAAGCCTCCAATACTTTCCTGTATATTATGGCTACAGCTCCATCGGGACCCATCACTGCAATTTCGGCTGTAGGCCAGGCAAAATTGAAATCACCCCCCAGGTTTTTACTGTTCATCACGCAATAAGCACCTCCATATGACTTACGAAGGATTACAGTGATCCTGGGAACAGTGGAATCGGCAAAGGCATAGAGCATTTTGGCTCCATGGCGTATGATCCCATCATGTTCCTGGTCGATTCCCGGAAGGAAACCTGGAACATCCTCAAGGATCAGCAGTGGTATATTAAAAGCATCGCAAAACCTGATAAAGCGTGCTCCTTTGATGGATGAATTGATGTCCAGTGTGCCGGCCAGTACCTTTGGCTGGTTGGCCACGATGCCTGTTACCTTCCCATCAAGCCTGGCAAAACCGACCACCAGGTTCTGGGCGTAATTTTCCGAGATTTCGTAGAAGGAGCGTTTATCAACCAGCAGGCTGATCACTTCCTTTACATCGTAAGGTTTGTTGGCATCATCGGGAACAATATCCCTTAGTTTCTCCTCCACATCTTTCGTTTCATCTTCTGAAATCTCCATTTCGGGAGGATTTTCCATGTTGTTGGATGGGAGATACGAAAGGAGCTGGCGAACACCCAAGAGGGTGTTTTCTTCGTCCTCATAAACCATTTGTGCCACACCACTTTTTTTGGAATGGATACCGGCACCACCCAGGTCATTGAATGTGACATCTTCGTTTAAAACTTCCTTCACAACGTTTGGGCCAGTAACAAACATATAGCTTGTCTGGTTGGCCATAAATACAAAATCGGTAATGGCGGGGGAGTAAACGGCCCCTCCTGCGGCGGGTCCCAGAATTACCGAGATCTGTGGAATGACTCCTGAAGACTGAACATTGCGGTAAAAGATCCCGGCATATCCGGCAAGGCTGGCCACCCCTTCCTGAATGCGGGCTCCTCCCGAGTCTATCAGACCGATCATAGGGGCACCCATCTTCTGGGCCATATCCTGGATCTTCATAATCTTTGCTGCATGCACAGAACCCAGGGAACCACCCATTACGGTAAAATCCTGGGAATAGGCAAAGGTAAGCCGTCCCCGAATTAACCCGTGCCCGATATTGACTCCATCCCCATAGGCCTGTTTCACTTTGCCGAAACCGGTATCGGTGCACTCGGCAGTGACATATGCGTCTATCTCCTCAAAGGTATCTTCATCAAAAAGGATTTCGAGTCTTTCCCAGGCGGTCAGTTTACCCTTTGCATGCTGTTTTCCTTTCGATGCGGCATCGTGTTGATCATCATATACCTGTTGCCTATCAAGGAATCGGGCAAAGTTTCTTCCTTTAACATCCATACGCTAAATCGCATTGGTTATGAAAAGACTGATCAAGGTAAAAAAAAGTTTTGAAGGTCTCATTATCATGGGTGCAAAACTATAAATAAATATCAATTTTCGAATTCACAAACCGAATTTGTTGGATTTGATTTAGTAATTCCTTTGACGCCAAGGGATTTATAGCATTATTTGCACCTCAAAAAACTGCTTTTTATTACGAACCGCTGGAAAATAACACAGCAGTGTTGTCAGACTACATCTTTCCTCACAGAAAATAGCTGCGGTTTTGAATATTTTTCCTTCCGGCTTGCTATCTCCTTTTTCATTCGTTCTCATTACAAAATCAGTCATTTGATGTGCCCTTATTATGAATCTGGCCTTAATTGTTCGAGAAAAGGGAAACTTTTTGCGAAATCCGACCTCTGTAAAGCATGAAGATCAAATATCAACAGTGTAATTGTAACTGTTATTCCATATAGATAGAATTGCGTCCCGCAATGTAAACGCCTGCTTTTAAGATATATATGATATACCGAGGTGTCATTAATCGATATTTGTCGATGCACTTGCGATTTAGACCGATGACATTACGGAGTGGGAGGCCCGGGATTTTGAAATATATCTCGTTGATGAGTTACTAAATAGATATCTAAATAGTTATATATTGAGCACATAAAATGAAACAAATAAAACAGAAAGAATAATATGTAATATACAGAAAAGACAAATCTATATATACCGAAAACTAAAATCTCTTAGCTATGAAAAAATTTCTACTCTTTTTTGCTTCTCCGGCGCTTTTGTGTGGAGCATTGTTTCTTTTAAGCAGTAATTTGTCTATCCCGTCGGGAAAGGATGACGCTGCCGCAGAATTGACCTTTGTAGGGTCTGATGCCTGTAAGGAGTGTCATGTGCCTAAATATAATGATTGGGTAGCTTCTGGCCATCCTTATAAATTTTCAGTCATTAAGGATGATGAGGCTCCTGTTTATCCCAAGGAAGCCGACAATTTTCAATTACAATGGATGGATAGCCTGGGAGACGGATCCCATACCTGGGCCGATATTGCAGGTGTGATCGGAGGATATGGATGGAAGTCCCGTTTTGTTGGGACAGATGGTCATATTGTCGGTACAGCTGGCAGTGCGTTTTCAGCCGGAGCCGGGCACAATCAATTTAACTTTTACGGCGGGGAGGACCACGGTTGGGTAAACTATCATCCAGGAGATGTAAAAATATATAACTATGGTTGCTTTAAGTGTCACACTACAGGTGGTGATACCACGGACACATGGCTTGCAGGAGTAGACGGACTGGGAACATTCAAAGAGGGTGGTGTCGGTTGTGAAAGCTGCCATGGCCCGGGAAGTTTACATATAACCACAAGGTCAACGGATGATATTGACAGGGTTTATGAATTTGCCCATCTGGATAATGCCCTCGGTGGATTGTCTGTTGGTGGCGTGGTTCAACACCCCGACCCGGCTGGTAACGATGTTAATTTTCTTTGCGGTACATGTCATAACAGGGACTATACCGATCCAATCAACTCCGGTGGTGGCTTTATTAAGCACCACGAGCAGTGGGATGAGTTTACAGCCTCCAAACATGGAAAAAGTAGTTACACCTGTGTGACCTGCCACGATCCTCATAAGCGGGTTATCTGGGATGGAGATGGTATTACGCAAACCTGCGGCACCTGTCACAGCGACAAGGCAGCCAAAATCAATCATTCAGGTGGTGCCACATGCATCGACTGTCACATGCCGTTTGCTGCAAAATCCGGAACAACAAGAGGCAAGAGTGGCTACAAGGGAGATGTCCGGTCCCATCTGATGGCCATTGCTACAGATACCGCATCTATGTTTACAGAAGATGGCAGTGCTGTCAGGGATGATGATGTCAGGAGCGCTGCATTGAGCCCTGCTTACGCCTGCCTTGGATGCCATAATGATGATCCTGGTGATGGCATACCTGATAAAACACTTGAAGCGGCTGCCATGGGTGCGAAGGGTATGCATGGTGCTACTTTTGTGCCAGCAACCACGAATCTGATGCTTGGATTATATCCCAATCCATCCAACGGTCCTGTCAGGATAAGTATTAACCTGCCAGTGGCCAATATGGTCAGCGTAAACATCTTTAATACAGCTGGCCAGGTAGTTTATACATTGTCGGGTGATGTTTATCCTCAGGGTATCCAGGAAATTAACTGGGATGGAAAGAGCAATACCGGTAAAGATATATTACCAGGTTACTACTTTATTAAGGTCTCTGCAGGAAGCTTGACATCTGTGGATAAACTTGTACTAATGAGATAGAACTTCTTGTTTTTGATTTGTTTCATTATGATTGATGAAAAGGGCTGTCCTCCGGGATGGCCTTTTTTTATCTTCGCGATTTTGTTTTCGTTTCATTCTCCAGAATATTTGGCTCATGCTTAAGAGGCTGTCCAGCTCGTAAATACCGGGCAGATCATTCAAAAATGATGTGTTATGGAGCATGCATCATTTTTTTAACAGGGTGATAGCAGTTTATTTGCCCATGTCTGTTTAGAAGCCGGGAGCTTATAAACATCTAATGATGAATATTATATGATCAGTACGCAGCACTGTGAATCGCCTCCATCGATTAAAGCATCGATATCCATCGATAAAATTCCGGATCGGATCAGGACAAAATGATAACATATCTCATATATGAATCATTGAACAGTGAAATTGCTTCCAATACCTTTAAGCAAAATCTATTTAGCTATGAAAAAGAACATATCAATAATTGCTTTATTGGGAGGGTTCGCGCTGCTTGTTGCAAGCGGATTTCTCTTCAACAGTTGTGAAGGTCCGGCCGGTCCTCCCGGTGTGGATGGTAGTACTACATGTATTGTATGTCATGATGATAACCAGGTGATAGTTACAAAGACCAGGCAGTATAATAATTCTGCACATTATTTAGGGACAACCTCCGGGTATGCAAACATATCGTACGGACCAACGTATAATTGCGCCGGATGTCATTCCAGCCAGGGATTTCTTGATAACCTTTTGGGCGAGAGTAATTTGCCATATGCGGACATAACTCAGCCAAACTGCTACACCTGCCACAATATTCACGACACTTACACTGCTGAAGACTGGGACCTGACACACCCCGATTTGGTGTCTCCTATGACTGGTACAAATGGTGTTGATCTGGGTACAGGTAATCAGTGTACTTCATGTCACCAGTTTGTTAGTTATTACCTTGATCAAAGTGAACTGTTTGTTAATTTTAATGATGGTGGATTAACAACTGTTGATATAACCGAATTCCAATCACGGCTTGGTGTTCATCACGCTCCCCAGTATAACATACTGGTGGGGATAGACTTATTTGAGTTCACCGGATCAGCAACCTATCCAACAAGCAATCATGTTGTGGATAAGGCTGCTGACGGATGTGTTACCTGTCATATGAATGATGGATTTGGCGACCTTACAGGACACTCCATGGCCATGACCTACTCTTTTCATGGTCCGAATTATAACTGGCCTGCTTCATGCTTAACCTGCCATGTTGCTGATGGGACCAATGACATTGACGATAAATTTGAATCAGTCAAATCCGCTACTGATTTATTACTGAGTGATCTGTATGATCTTCTGGTTGCAGCAAATATTATGTACCCGGTTGAAGATGGGTCCAGTGCCTACCTTTGTTTCCTTCACTTGAAAACCATACCACTATTTCACTTCAAAAGTATACCACTTTAATGCAAGGTTAATGTTTATTTTCTATTGTTAAAAGAGTATTGTTTTTCCCTGCACAGAGGAGCGCGCTCCTCTGTGCAGGGAAAGCCGGTGCACGTTGCCTCTTTAATACCTCTATTATAAAGAATATCAGTTGTTTAGCCATTTCTTTGTTTCTTTTATCCGATATGACATCCCGTTCATATTGATAATGTGAGCTTTATGGGTTAAACGATCGACCATTGCAGCTGTCAAAACAGGATCACCAAAGATTTCACTCCACTGATCGAAGGCCAGGTTAGTTGTGATCACTGTTGACTTCCTTCCGGCCCTAAGGGAAAGATGGCTGAAAAGCATTTCTGCACCCTCTTTGTCAAAGGAGATGTATCCAAATTCATCACAGATGACCAGATCATATTTTTCAAACCGACCTTCCAGGGTACGCAAGGTTTTTTGAGACCTGCTTTCTCGTATTTGTGTGATTAACCTGGGAATGGAGGTGTAAAACACCCTGTAGTCTTCCATGCAGGCTTTAATTCCCAGTCCGATCGATAAATGTGTTTTCCCTGTTCCAGGATTGCCCGCCAGGATTACATTCTGACCGTTTTTGATGAACTCAAGGCTCTCCAGAATATCTATTTTCGACTGGGCATTTTTTGGTAGTTCTTCCCGTTGAAGATCCTGCAGGTACTTCTTATACGGGAAGCCTGCTTGGCGGATCCGAGCCGATTTCCGGTTCTTCACCCTGTTTTCAAATTCATCCTCCAACAGTGTCAGCAAATACTCTTCATACCCGGTCTTTGCTTTTATAGCTTGTCGGGCAAGGGCCGTGTAATTATTACGGATAGCGGGAAGTCGCAGTTCTTTGGTATAAGCAACTATTTTTTCTTTCGTATTGGTTGGTATCATTGTATTCAGTTTTTTTAGATATAATTCATTTCTAATAGTTCAGTAATAAGCTCAACTCCTCAAGCTGTGCAAGTGATTGTTGCAATATCTGATCATCATGATCATCGCGGGGTGTATACATGATGTTTTTCTGCATGCACACCGCTTGTATCTTGTCAAGTGATATATCATGAGGGCAGGTACGATTGAGCGTCTCAATGGCCTCGTTTACCTTGTCGAAAGAGAAGCCATGATCCCGCAGGAATACCAGCAGTTCAACAAAATCTTTCGAGGAATGCACAAAATACTTCTCGAAGATATGTTTCACATCCTCAGGTGCTGATACCAGGGCCTGAGAGCCAGCCAGCGCACCGGGCTTCCTATTCAGGGTATACAAGTAATGGTCCAGATTAATATACCATCCATTCCGGCTGTATTGGCGTTCATGTTCGCATATCTTCTGGTTCTCATGATAACAATGCAGGCTTTCAGGATACACCTTCACATCTACCATCTTACCCACCAAATGATCAGGTACGCTATATCGGTTTGTAGCATAGGTAATCACTGAGTATTTATCAACTTTGCACTGTTCCATTTGACCACAATCAAATCTGGGTGGTGCCGGATATAGCGCTCTCTTCTCAACTTCAAGCATGTCAATAGGCCTTTTACCCTGATTATCCCGGTTATATCGAGTGTTCAGACGGTTACATGAGCCTAATAACCACGCGTTTGATCCATCAAGAGTTGGAAAGCTGTCTTTTTTGCAAAATGCCTTCCGGCGGATAAACTCAACATTACGTTCAACGTGACCTTTTTCATTGCCACTGGCTACATTGCAAAAACGAAAATGAAATTGATAATACGTGGATAGTTTCAGCAATGCTTCGGTGGGCTCCTTCTCCGATGGCCCGACAAACCTGCGAATGGCAACACGCATGTTATCGTAAACCATGGTATGAAAAACGCCTCCAATATGTTCGAAAAACAATACGTGGGCCTGCAGGAACGCAGCAGTATCCTGACGATGAAACAGTACAGCATAGCGGTAGTTGCTCATAGCCGGTGTGAATACAGCCATGTAGAGCTTCCGTAACTGTCCTCCTATCTCAAGCTTTACTTCTCCCCAGTCAAACTCGCAGACATCCCCAGGGGAATATACCTGCCGAATAAAAGCTTCCTTCCTGGAATCCAGCTTCTTGTTAATGTGATGACATACCGATGTATAGCCAATATCATATCCCAACTCTTGAAGATGCTCCAGGATATCGATCTTTTTCATTACCTGCTTATGAATCCCCCGGCTACGCTTTTCCTCATTAAGCTGCAATAAGCGATCAACCTCTTTACTGATCTCTTCGGTGAACTTCTTGCTGTCCCGATTGCTGCTATCGTATTTGGGAATCTTGACAAGATCCTCTATCAGAACCTCGTCCTTTTTCTCTGATTCGAATAACTTCTGGCGGGCTTTCTCATACTCAGCCAGGTAACGATGAACCGTCTCCCGGTTTACCCCTAATTTTCGGGCTATTCTACGCTCTGAATAACCATCCCGGTACCTGTGAAGAATAATCTTCTGTTTCATACTCATTCTTATCATTTTTTATTCTCCCC
>Ga0255379_10191_pt1 | contig 11585 bp, 10 predicted proteins | sample ANMaggSeSYBR01I3_FD_182105 | JGI IMG/M metagenome (GOLD analysis project Ga0255379, IMG submission 182105) | Sediment cell enrichment communities from methane seep in Santa Monica Basin, California, United Staets - ANME aggregate JGI... | ecosystem: Environmental > Aquatic > Marine > Cold seeps >... | reverse complement strand
GCAGCGGATTGTACCGGACATGGTGTTCCCGGATCGCTGATGAGTATGCTCGGTATCACCATGTTGCATGAGATTGTCAATGAAAAAAACATCGATCACTCAGAAGAGATCCTGAACCAACTGCGCCTTAGCATTGCCCGAACCCTTAAACAGGAGGGAAAAATCGGGGAGCAAAAGGATGGCATTGATATGGCCTTGATAATATACGATACCAAAACCAAGCAGCTTGAGTTTTCCGGGGCCAATAATCCGATCTACATTATACGAAACAGCGAAATGCTGGAATATAAAGGGAACAACATGCCTGTTGCATTCTATGAAAAGATGTCTGATTTTACCAGGTATACCATTGATATGAAGCAGGGTGACCGGGTTTATATGTTTACCGATGGATTTCCTGATCAGTTCGGCGGACCCCAGGGCAAGAAATTTAAGTACCGGCCTTTCAAGGACCTTCTCCTGGAGATACATGATCGGTCCATGGAAGAACAACAAAAGATCCTGAGCCTGATCTTCGATGAGTGGAAGGGAGACCTCAGCCAGATTGATGATGTGCTGATAATTGGTTTAAGGCTTTAACCCTTCAACACTTCACCTTTTTTTCCTTTCTTTGTACCTCAAATTTTCAAAGACAAAACAAATGGCCAAAGTATTAACCAGCAAGGAAGAAAACTATGCACAGTGGTATAACGATCTGGTAATAAAATCAGGTCTGGCAGAGAACTCAGCTGTCAGGGGTTGTATGGTCATCAAACCCTATGGGTATGCCATCTGGGAGAAGATGAAGCAAGAACTGGATCGCATGTTCAAGGAGACCGGTCATGAAAACGCATATTTTCCATTGTTAATCCCTAAATCATTCTTCAGCAGGGAAGCTAACCATGTGAAGGGATTTGCCAAAGAGTGTGCGGTTGTTACACACTACAGGTTGAAAACGGATGAAAAGACCGGAGAAATAATTGTTGATCCGGAAGCAAAACTGGAAGAAGAATTGATCGTAAGGCCCACGTCCGAAACCATCATCTGGAACACTTATAAGAACTGGATCCAATCCTACCGCGACCTGCCCCTTCTGATCAACCAGTGGGCCAACGTGGTGAGGTGGGAGATGCGTACCCGTCTATTCCTGCGCACTACCGAATTTCTCTGGCAGGAAGGCCACACTGCTCATGCCACAAAGAAAGAAGCTGAGGAAGAAACCATGCAAATGGCCGGAGTGTATGCAAAATTTGTTGAAAAGTTCCTCGGAATTCCAGTCCTGATCGGATATAAAACGGAGTCAGAGAAATTTGCAGGAGCCGTTGAAACAATGACGCTGGAAGCACTCATGCAGGATGGGAAAGCCCTGCAGGCGGGCACATCGCATTTCCTGGGCCAGAACTTTGCTAAAGCCTTCGATGTTCAATTTACCAACAAAGAAGGAAAACTGGATTATGTATGGGCAACATCATGGGGAATGACCACACGTATGATCGGAGCATTGATCATGGCACACTCAGACAACAACGGACTCATACTTCCGCCCAGGGTGGCTCCTATTCAGGTGGTGATCATTCCGATCTACAAAGGCAGCGAAAAATTCCCACCTATATCTGAAGCAGCACTTAGAATCAAAGCCCAGCTTACCGCCCTGGGGATATTGGTCAAATTTGATGACAGGGACACCCATAAACCGGGTTGGAAATTTGCTGAGTATGAACTGAAAGGCGTACCTTTAAGAGTTGCAATCGGTCCCAGAGACATTGAAAATGGGACCATTGAGCTTGCCAGACGGGATACGCTTGAGAAAATGGTACTTCCACAGGAAGGAATTGCAACACATATTGCCGCTTTGCTGGATGAGATTCAGGAAGCCATCTACAAGAAAGCAATGAATTTCAGGAAAGAAAATACCCACAGGGTTGAAAACTGGGAAGAGTTGGTGGATCTCCTTGAGAACAAAGGAGGATTTGCTCTCGCACACTGGGACGGAACAAAAGAATCCGAGGAGAAGATCAAGGAGACGAAAGCAACGATTCGATGCCTGCCACTAAACGGTGAGAAAGAATTGGGAAAGTGTGTGGTAAGTGGCAAACCATCCCGTCAGCGTGTCGTTATTGCCAAAGCTTATTAACTGCCTCTAACCTAAACCACATAGTAATGCAACTACGTTCCTTAATACCCACCATCGTTGCCGGTCTCTTCCTGGTCTTCCATGGATGCAATAAGAAGGAAGTCATGTTTGACCTGTATGCCGGAACTCTGCCCATTCTCGAGGTATCCGAAGGCGAATCCTTCCGCTATACTTCACCCAGGTCGCTGTTTCTCAGATTGATGGATGATGCCATTGAACTTGAAGGTGAGATATATCCCATTGAGCGCACATTTGAAGATGATCAGCAGGTAACTTTCCTCGCAAGTTTTCCCCTGGAAAGGGATGTTACAGTTTCAGCCATGACCTATCGGAAATCAGACCGAATCCTTATTCTTGAAATTGGCAGCCTTGGAAAAAGCGTCAATCTTGAGTTTTTTGACGCCATGATGGAAAGAAAAGCGAATGAATTTGCTGAAGTGACCCTTACGGCAGACATATCACATCTTTCAGGCAATCAGAAAGATATGCTGAAATTATTGTTCCAGGTGGCCGATATCATGGAGGAACTATACTGGGCCCAGGTATTTCCGGATAAGGAAACTGCTTTAAACTCTATGGTAAACGAACATGTAATCAGGTTCTTTAAAATCAATTACGGGCCCTGGGAACGACTCAATGGAAACCTTCCATATTTGTCTGATTACGGTATAAAACCGGCAGGTTCCGGATATTACCCGGCAGATATGACACAAGAGGAATTTCAATCCCTGGAAGACGAAGCGAAAACAAGCCTCTATACCCTGATAACCAGAAATAGTGAGGGGAACCTGGAGGTCATCCCATACCATGTTGCCTTTGCCGATCAGGTTGATAAAGCAGCCGTAATATTGCGCGAGGCGGCCGAACTGGCCGATGATGAAGGCTTCAAGAAATACCTGCAGTTGAGGGCAGAAGCACTTCTAACCGATGATTACTACCCATCCGATATGGCCTGGATGGAAATGAAGGACAATGATATAGACTTTGTGGTTGGCCCCATTGAAAATTACGAAGATGCATTGTTCAACTATAAAGCAGCGCACGAATCGTTCATACTGATCAAAGATAAAACGTGGAGTGAAAAACTGGCCTATATCAACTCCATACTGCCACAGATGCAGAAAAGTTTGCCTGTTCCCGAAAACTATAAAAGTGAAACTCCCGGCAGCGATTCTGATCTGGGGGCATATGATGTGGTCTACTATGCAGGTGACTGCAACGCGGGTAGTAAAACCATTGCCATCAACCTGCCCAATGACGAACGGGTTCAGGTAAACAAAGGATCCAGAAAGCTCCAGTTAAAAAACGCCATCCGGTATAAGTTCGAAGAGATCCTTGTCCCCATCGGCATGGTGCTTATCGCAGAGGAACAGCGTGAACATATAACATTCGATGCTTTTTTTGAAAACATCATGTATCATGAAGTGGCACACGGACTGGGGCTCAATCAGACCCTCGATGGCCGTTCCGTTCGTTCCGCTTTAAAAGAACAGTACAGTGCACTGGAAGAGGGCAAAGCAGACATCCTGAGCCTGTATCTGATCACACAGATGAAGGAAATGGGGATGATGGAGGAGAAAGAGCTGATGGACAACTATGTGACATTCATGGCAAGTATTTTCAGAAGCATCAGGTTTGGTGTGGCCAGTTCGCATGGGAAAGCCAATATGATCAGGTTCTATTATTTCCAGGAGATGGGAGCCTTCACAAAGGACCCGGGAACAGGCACTTACCAGATTAATTTTGAAAAGATGCAGCTGGCCATGAACTCCCTGGCCAATCTGATTCTCACCACCCAGGGGGATGGTAATTATGAACTGGCGAAAAGGTTGGTGGAGGAGAAAGGATTTATCAGGGAAGAGTTGCAGTCTGACCTGGACAGACTCAGGGATTTGAGCATACCTGTTGATATTGTATTTAACCAGGGACCGGAATTTCTGGGTTTATAATTGAACCACAAACGGTATCGATTGTTAATTGATATTACGAACCTTAATAATAAAGAATAATGGCAGTTTTAGTTGGAAAAAAAACACCTTCATTCAGCGCACCCGCTGTAGTGAACGGAAATGAAATTGTTGAAGAGTTTTCACTGGATCAGTTTGTGGGTAAGAAATTTGTTGTCTTCTTTTTCTACCCGGCAGATTTTACCTTTGTTTGTCCCACTGAAATCATTGCATTCCAGGATAAAATGGATGAATTTGACAAGCGGGATGTTGCAGTGGTTGGATGTTCTGTGGATTCAAAACATTCCCACTGGAAATGGCTTCAGACAGAACTAAAGGATGGAGGGATTAAAGGAGTCAAATACCCCCTGGTTTCAGATAGTGCCATGACCATTGCAGAGAACTATGATGTACTGGCCGGTTCCTGGGAGTATACCGACGATGGTGAATCTGTTTACACAGGTGTGCCTGAGGCATACCGCGGACTTTTCCTGATTGACAGGGAGGGTGTTGTACGCCACCAGGTGGTAAACGATATGCCCCTGGGCCGTAGTGTTGATGAAGTACTCAGAATGGTTGATGCCCTTCAGTACAGTGAGGAGCATGGCGAGGTTTGTCCGGCCAACTGGCACAAGGGTGACAAAGCCCTCAAGGAAACACAGGATAGCATCGCCGCCTACCTCGGTGAAAAGTCATAGATACAAGGCCGCTCTTTTTTTTGTAACTTCCCGTTGATGTTGGATCAGTTTAATGACTTTATCAAGGAGCAGAAGCTTTGCAGGTTTGGTGAGCAGATCCTGCTTGCGGTGAGTGGCGGGATCGATTCGGTTGTGATGACTCATCTGTTCAGCCAATCGGATTACAACTGTGCAATAGCCCATTGCAACTTCCAGTTAAGAGGCGAGGAATCGGATGAAGATGAGGCTTTTGTAACCACACTGGCCGCATCATTGGAGATGCAGTTTCATGTGAAGCAGTTTGATGTGGATGAGGCAGTCAGCAACAAAGGGATCTCTGTACAAATGGCAGCCAGGGAACTCCGGTATGCCTGGTTTGAAGAACTTATTCATCAGCAATCATATGATGCGGTGGCCACGGCCCATAACAGGAATGATTCGGTGGAGACTTTTTTCCTGAACCTCTCCCGTGGTACCGGTATCAGGGGGCTTACCGGGATCCCACTGAGGAATGGAGATATTATTCGACCACTTCTCTTTGCATCCAGAGAGGAGATTACCGGGTACGCCAGGAGAAACAATTTAATCTTCCGGGAGGATTCCAGCAACATTGAAACAAAATACCGGAGGAATAAGATCAGGCACGATGTTGTAACTGTCATGCAGCAGATCAATCCGGGATTCCTGGAAACCATGGCCAGGAATATGAGCAGATTCAGGGAGGTCCATACCATCTATATGCAGTCAGTTGACAATACCAGAAAGGCATTGTTTGACAAGGATTCCAATCGCATTCATATTGATATTGCAGCATTAAAAAAACTCTCACCCATCCGAACCTGGCTGTACGAGCTTTTCTCTCCATTTGGATTTACCCGGTCGCAGTGTGAAGGAATTGAAAAGATCATGGATGCTGATCCTGGCCGGCAGTCGATTTCCACCACCCATCAACTATATAAGGACCGTTCCCAGCTCATTCTGGTTGAATCCACCCAAAAAGCATTCGACAGGTATTACCTCGACAATCCGGAGAACCTCTCATCTCTCCCCTTCCCAATGGATGTGGAGGTTTTGGACAGAAGTGAACTTCAACAGATCCCTGATGACAAGCAGATCGCATGTCTGGATCATGCTGAGATCCTGTTCCCGTTAACCATACGTCACTGGATGCATGGTGATTACTTCTACCCCCTGGGAATGAACCAGATGAAAAAACTGAGTGATTTCTTTGTTGATGAAAAGATTCCGGTACCTGAAAAAGAGGGCACCTGGATCATGGCCTCCGGCAATAAGATCGTTTGGATCATGGGACACCGTATCGATAACCGATTCAGGATTACCGCGAAAACCACCAGGGTTCTTCTCTTAAGATTCCAGTCCGATGTTGCTTCTCAGCATTTGAAAGAATCTGTTTAGTTGTTCTTTATCACGTGCTTTTATCATCGTGATCAGGGACTCCATCTGGCGGCTGATCCTTTCCACCTGGTCGAGGCTGTGCGGACTTAAAAGGATTTCAGAAAGCAGGTAGTCATCCTCTGAAAGAAGGCCCTTTGCAATGCTGAGATGTTTTTTGAAGGTGGTTCCCGGAGCCTCCTGTTCTTTCATGCAGGCAGCAAATACCATGGTAGAAGAAAATGGAATAGAGAGCGAATATGCAATGGTCTCATCATGTTCGCGAAAAGTATACTCATGTATCTTTATTTTCAATCCCTCATAAAAATCCCGAAAAAACAGTTTGCCCTCCTCATCTGATTCGGAGATAATAATTGCGTTCTCATTGCTGAGGTCCTTTACATTTCCAAATGTAGGTCCGAACATGGGATGGGTAGATACGAAACGCCTCCCCAGGTTTTTATAATACGCTGCAAGACCGCTTTTAACCGAAGTGATATCTGCGATGATACACGTTTCAGGAAGGTATGACATGATCTCATTGAAAAGCTCCATGGTTTTGTCCAGGCTGACAGCATTGATCAACAGATCCGGCGAGAAATCCAGGATCTCCTCATAATAGAGGAATTTTCTCGAGTTAAAGAAATACTTCAACTTACTTCGATCCACATCATAAATACCTACTTCATAATCAAGGCAGAGAGATTCCACCAGCCATGAGCCCATATTTCCGGCTCCAATGATTGCAATTCGCATGTTACTCTATTGTGGTTTTGGTTCACTTATTCTATTTATCTGTTGGGACTGAAGCATGAAATCGGCCATCACAATGGCTGCAGCAGCTTCTACAACCACAGGTACACGAAGGGCAATACAGGTATCGTGCCGACCCTCAATAGTAAGCTCCTTCATCTCGCCCGACTTCAAATTCATGGTACGCTGTGTCCGGCTGGTACTCGAAGTGGGTTTGACAGCTACCCGGAAGACGATTTCATTTCCATTGGTGATCCCTCCGTTTATCCCGCCAGCATGGTTTGTTTCAGTGGTTCCGTCAACAGCAACAATATTGTCATTGTGCTGACTACCGGTCATGTTAGCTGACTGGAAACCCGATCCGAATTCAATACCTTTGATGGCCGGAATGGAAAAAACCATGTGACTCAGGACCGATTCCACTGAATCAAAAAATGGTTCACCAAGAGCAACAGGCACCTCACTGATCCTGCATTCAATAATTCCCCCGATGGAGTCCTGTTGTTCCACAGCCCGGTCTATGGCAGCCTTAATATCCTTGCTGCCTCCTACTTCCAGGATGGTTCCTGATACCCTGACGGGATCAATGATCTTTTTAGCCAGGACCCCTGCAGCTACAAGAGCCAGTGTGAGTCGACCCGAAAAATGGCCACCTCCTCGAAAATCCTGGTATCCTCCAAATTTCTGATTGGCAGTGAAATCAGCATGACCCGGCCTGGGAATATCCTTCAGAATGGTGTAATCCCCGGATCGGGTATTGGTATTCTCAAACAGGACCATAATGGGAGCACCGGTGGTACATTCTTTGAACACTCCACTCATGATTTGCGGGACATCTGCCTCACGCCTGGGAGTGGTTCCCTTTGCCCCACTTTTCCTTCTGGAAAAGTCCTCCTTGAAATCGGAATGTTTCAGAGAAATCCCCGCAGGGCACCCATCGATGACAATGCCCACCGACTCCCCGTGCGACTCTCCGAATATACTGATTTTAAAAATTTTACCGAACGTGTTCATGGTTTATCAATCACATTATATATCTCATTCAACTGGCTAACAGTGATCTGACCGGGAGCCGTTTCATCCCCTCCGGCAATGGATGCAAAAGTAAATTCAGCTCCGAGATAAGGTGCCATCACCCTGGTGATGCGGCCGGCTCCTCCCATGCCTATCACCACTTTTTTACCGGGCAGTTCATACAAAGACAACAGTCGGTTAACCTCCTCCCTGGAATTAACCATGGTAGCAATTTTGGCAATGGTTCCTCCCAAATAGAAGCACCTGTCCAGAATATCACCTAACTCATCCCGGTCCGGTGTTTTCCTGAAATTATGATAGGATACAATCACCTCTGTTTCACACCCCTTTGCATAGTCGGTCAACTCGGCGGCATATGCTTCAGATGACTCTACCTCAATATCTAAAAAGGATGCACCAAGATCCATGCACTTCTTCAGCAGCCCTTTCCTCTCTTCAATACTATATCCTTCAGGCCTGCAGGTGGCTATGGTATTTATGTTTCCAGGAATCCCGGAAAAGATCTCACCGGGATCTTTCCTGATAAGATCCAGCCTCACCTCGATCAATTTTACTCCGAGTTTCAGTGCTTCGGAAATTTGGGATATATGACCAATGCTAACACAGATCATGAAGCATGGAGTTTAATTCGGTTAGCGGAATGGGCCTGATCAGCGTACTGCCCAACTCCTCCAGAAGTATAAAATGAACCAGGTCGCCGCTTTTTTTCTTGTCCTTGCGGATGTTCAGGTACAATTGATCAGGATCCAGATCCATTCGGGAAGGTAACCCGGCCAGACCGACAAGTTCTTCGATCAGATCAACCCCGGACCCCGGCAACAAACCAAGGGTATGGGATAGTCTGGCTGCCAGCACCATGCCTAAAGCCACTGCCTCTCCATGCAACACCTTCTTATCTCGTTCTATGGCATGACCAATGGTATGCCCGAAGTTCAACAGCCTCCGAAGATCAGTTTCCTTTTCATCCTGCTGAACAATATCGACTTTGACCGATACGGAACCGGTAACTACCTTTTCCAGTACTTTGCCATCAAGGTTCAACAGGGCAGACATATGATCTTTCAGGTAATAAAGAAAATCCCTGTCCCGGATGGCTCCGCATTTAATGACCTCCGCAATGCCTGCAACATACTCTCTGTGAGACAAGGTTTTTAGCAGCGAAAGATCACACCAGACAAATGCGGGCTGGCGGATGGTCCCTACCATATTCTTATAGCCATCCAGGTTCACTCCGTTCTTACCCCCGACACTGGCATCCACCTGTCCCAGTAAAGTAGTAGAGATAAATCCAAACCGTACTTCCCTCAGAAAGGTTGATGCAACAAAGCCGGCCACATCTGTGGCCAGTCCGCCTCCAATCCCCACAAGCATCGAAGAGCGGTCGACTTCCATATGGACCAGTTCCCTGTAAATACCCTCGACTGTCTGCAAAGTCTTGTGCTGTTCGCCACGTGGAATGGTAATGCACCTGTACGAGCTGAACAGCTCGTTATGAAGAGTTTGGACCTTTTCATCCACCAACAGGACCGGTGCAGGATCCAATCCCTGAAGCCTGGATGAAAGCCCCTCTCCCACTGAAATCGCAGTATCTCCCGAGGGTGTGGTTAAAATAATCTGGTGCATGGTTCCTATTCTTTGTTCATCACACTGGTCTGGTGGTTGATGGACTCCTGGTGAATGGACCTGAACAGCTTGATCATAAACTCTTCACTGAGTCCTTTCCGGGCACCTAATCGCAGCCGGTTTTTGAGCATGTCATCCCACCTTTTAGTCTGCAAGATGGTAATATTATTTATCTTTTTGTGTTCTCCGATCTGTTCAGATACCTGCATCCTTTCTTCCAGAAGGTTGATCATCTTGTCATCCAGTTTATCAATCTGATCCCTCAGTACAGCGAGGGTCAACATCAATTCTTCATTCACTTCAGGATCCCTTAATACCAGGCGGGTCAGGATATTTTTAAGTCCATCGGGTGTGACCTGCTGGCTGGCATCACTTAGCGCCTTGTCAGGATTGCAATGGGTCTCAATGATCAATCCATCGAAATTCAGGTCCATGGCTTTCTGGGAAATGTCATACAGGAACTCCCTGTTTCCACAAATGTGACTCGGATCGGTAATGATTGGCATATCAGGAATACGCCTTCGAAGTTCAATGGGAATCTGCCACTGGGGAGTATTCCGGTAGAGGGTTTTGTCGTAACTGGAAAATCCGCGATGGATGGCAGCCATGCGTTTAATTCCTGCATTGCTGATACGCTCTATGGCTCCAATCCAGAGGTCCACATCCGGATTGACCGGATTTTTTATCATTACAGGGATATTAACACCCTGGAGACTGTCGGCAATATCCTGCACAGCAAAAGGGTTGGCCGACGTCCTGGCACCGATCCAAATAATATCAACGCCATATTTAAGTGCTTCATACACATGTTTTACATTGGCTACCTCTATGGCTACCATCATGCCGGTCTCCTTTTTAACCGACTGCAGCCATTTCAGTCCCACTGATCCCACGCCTTCAAAGGAATTTGGCCTTGTTCGGGGTTTCCATATACCTGCCCGGAAAATTTTTATTCCCATGGCTGCAATGGAAATGGCGGTATTCAATACCTGCTCCTCAGTCTCCGCACTGCAGGGTCCTGCCATGTATATGGGCTTTGTAAATACATTACCTTCAAATGACAACGGTTCAAGTTCTACATCAACTACCATAATATACCTTTATTCGATTACCGATATTCCTTTTTTATATTCTCCCAGCATAACCAGCGAAGACATGAATGGCCTGATAGCATCCAGGGATTTTTGATACATTTCATAATCTTTTATCTCCAGATCCACATAAAACATATATTCCCAGTCTTCCCCGGGGATCGGCATTGATTGGATCTTTGCCAGGTTGATTTCATAATAAGAGAGAATAGAGAGTATCTTTGAAAGCGATCCAAACTTGTGCACTACGTTGAAGGAGATGGAAGATTTGTTTACCTCTCTGGTTGGAATTGTGAATCCATTTTCCGCAAGGATAAGAAATCTTGTATAATTCTTTTTATTGGTCTCAATGCGCTCAGCCAGGATTTCCAGGCCATACTTATCGGCAGCCATCCGGCTCGATATGGCACCGGTATCCATTAATCCTTTATCAGCAATCTCTTCAGCGCTTAAAGCCGTATCGATACTTTCGATAAGGCGAATCCCGGGATGTTCATCAAAAAAAGCCTGGCATTGGAGAATGGCCATGGGGTGAGAATATACTTCCTTCAAATCTGAGATCTTCACACCGGGCATGGCTACCAGGTTCTGATTGATTCTCAGATAGATCTCCCCGATAATATGCATGCTTGAATTGATAATCAGGCTGTAATTGGGAATGATGCTTCCCGCAAGAGAATTCTCTATGGCCATGATCCCAAAATCAGACCCCCTGCCTTTCAGAGTCGAAACCATCTCCCTGAAAGTTCTCCGGGGCAGGATCTTAATTTCTTCATTTTCAAAATAATGGTGTGCTGCAATTTCATGAAAAGCACCATATCCACCCTGTATTGCAATTGTCTTTACCATCGCTATAAAACAAAAAACCCGACAAAAAGCCGGGTACCACATGTATAAAATTAGCCCGACCAGTTATCTGCTGGAAAAAAAATAAAAATAATATACTTCGCTTTTG
>Ga0255379_10190_pt1 | contig 11586 bp, 11 predicted proteins | sample ANMaggSeSYBR01I3_FD_182105 | JGI IMG/M metagenome (GOLD analysis project Ga0255379, IMG submission 182105) | Sediment cell enrichment communities from methane seep in Santa Monica Basin, California, United Staets - ANME aggregate JGI... | ecosystem: Environmental > Aquatic > Marine > Cold seeps >... | reverse complement strand
CTGTAATCGGGTGTCCTACCACTGTCTTCGGTGGCGTATATCGATACCCATCATCTACAATGGAATGAATTATTCTCGGCGCAACCATCTCTCCCTGATTAGCAATCGCGGATATCGCTTTTACCATTTGCATGGGTGTAATTTTAATACCCTGGCCAAAAGCATTTGTTGCCAGCTCTGAACGCGTATAATCCGGACTCCAATGATTTTTCACTAACCCGGAAGCCTCGCTTGAAAGTTCAATGCCCGTCAGCTGTCCAAAACCAAAAGCCTGGAAATAGGCATAAAACTGTTCTGACTCCAACTGTGTCGCTACCCAGGCCAGGCATACATTTAAAGAATTCTGCATGCAGGGGGTCATAGTTTGCGGACCCCAGGCTTTGTTATTCCAATTGCGGATGGTAATTCCTCCGACTTCTATCTTCCCTTCATCAATAAACTCAGTATCCGGTTCAACAACACCAGCATCCAACGCAGCTGCCATGGTCAGGACTTTGACAACTGACCCGGGTTCATAAGCTCTAATCCCGTAATTAAAAACGTTGTCTAGGTTATTAATGATGTCCTTGTAGTCATCTGACCAATATTCATTAATATCTGCCCGAGGTGAAGAAGTCAAAGCCAGGAGCTCGCCTGTTCTTGGATCCATTACGATAATCGTTCCTGCCAGGGCTCCTGTTTTTTTAATGGTCTTGTCAAGGATCTCTTCTACATCAGCCTGGAGAACGCTGTCGATAGTAAGAACAATGTTAGCGCCATGATCCGGATCCGGCGCCTGATCAGCTTTATGAGGATCCCAGGATGCCCATAATGTTCTATCATTGCCAAAGAGAGTTGAATCGTATTTCTCTTCGACTCCCAGCTGTCCTTGTTTTGAATCTCGCATCACAAATCCAATAATATTTGAAGCTAACCTATGCTCTGGGTAACTTCGAATTAAATGGGGAGTGCAGCTTACCCGGACCAAATGGGTGCAGTCAATCACTTCAATCCTTTGCTGGAGGGAGAGAGGAACTGCCTCTCCATCAATTTCCTCAACCTGGCCCAGTATCGAAATCCCGTAATAATTCTCCACCCGAGCTAAATACTCCAGTAATTTCTCTTGAGTTGCAAAGCGGTCAACAGTGATATTTTTTGTTAGCGGGCGGGGTTCCTGCTGAATGAATTCCAGAAGATATGGATTGTCGATCCCAAATACTTCAACAGCGATCCCAGCCAACATCTTTACTTCTTCTATTTCACCTTCCTGGTAAAATTCTTCAAAATTCACATCCACTGCATAAACTGTTTGGTTTCCTGCCAGTATGTGCCCATTGCGATCCAAGATCAAACCCCTGCGGGAAGCCGCTGTTTCCCATTGTCCCAACAACCCCGTTACCGGCAGATCTGTGGTATTCACCAGTAGTTGAATTCGCACCATCTGGACGATAATTGCCAGAGCAAATACCGTGAAAAAACTTGCTATGCTTATATAACGCCAGTTGTAGGTGATTTTTTCGTTCATAATCCCTCAAACGGACGAAGGAAACTCGTCAACTTCCTGCCTATCCAATCAATCAGGCTTTCATGGTACTCAACCAAATTTACATTTATCACTGCCGGACTGCCATCGCCAACCGTTTCAAAATGCGGCTGTATCCCCTGTTCATATCCGGAAACGGGTACATAAAAAACTTCTCCGGGATAAGGTGGACGAAATCCTAATTCTATGGCTTTCTTTTCCATCACTTCAAATCTGGACAGAACAGCGATCTGATTTCGATAATTGACACTGAGGTAAACCAACTGATCGATCTCATTTTTTGCCTGCTGAAGCTGCCTGCCCATCGACACAGCACGGGCTGAAACGACCAAATAAAGAATCAACATTACAGCCGCAATGACGATTGTCATGAAAATACTGCCGATGATCTGAAGTTTCTGACGTCGGGGAGAATTAGAATAGGCTTGGATTAAGGATTCTGTCATTATTATGTCTCGTTGAGTTCTCTCTGATGCTGACTGCTTAGTATCCTTTAATTAATTGCAAGCCTTGTGCCATAAAATCTTAAATTTTTTCTGCTACGCGCAATTTTGCGCTTCTTGACCGGGGATTAGCCAATATCTCTTTATCCTCAGGCCGTATCGGTCGTCTATTAATCTCTTTTAGCTGCTTTTTGTGCTCGCAAACACATTGAGGAATTTCCGAAGGACAGATACAATCTTTACTTTCCTTACGGAAAAATTGTTTTACTATTCGATCTTCCAGCGAATGAAAAGCAATGACTGCCAACCGCCCTCCTGGATTCAATGCATCCAGCGCTGTGGGCAAGAAAGCTTCAAGAGCTTTCAATTCTTGATTAACTGCAATTCTCAGCGCCTGGAAGGTTCTCGTTGCAGGATGAATTCGCGATGGTTTATTCCCTATGGCGCTTTCGATGATGTCCGCTAATTCTTCTGTGTCTTCAAGAGGGCGGTTAGCAATGATCGCATCCGCTATTTTCCTGGAATATCTTTCTTCTCCATACTTGTAAATCAAATCAGCCAAATCTTTTTTGGAGGATTCATTTACCAGATCAGCAGCTGAGAAAGGCTGGGAAAGATCAAAACGCATATCCAACGGGCCGGATTTTCGAAATGAAAATCCCCTTTCTGGATTATCCAGCTGCATAGAGGAAAGCCCCAGATCAAGCAAAATGCCGTCAACGGTTTTCCAATTAAGATTGTTAAGGTGCGATTTAAGGTTGGAATAAGAACTATGAATAAGGACAACCCTGCTTCCAAATTCAGCTAGATGACTTTCTGCAATTTCCAGGGCGGCCGGATCACGATCCAGGCCTAATAATTTTCCTTCCGGGGAAATTGCCTTTAATATTCCCAGAGCATGCCCACCTGCCCCGACTGTTCCATCAACATACAATCCGCCAGGAAACAGATTTAAAGTATCTAGCACTTCATGGAAAAGTACCGGTATATGCTGCATAAATAAACCTAAATATCTAAAGCAGCAAAACGCTCAGCGTTTGAATCTGCATCCTGTATAAGCTGATTTTGGGAATCCCAGGCATCGGGAGACCAAATTTCCAAAGCTTCTCCGACTCCAACAACAATTGCTTCTGAAAATAAGTGAGCAACTTCTCTTAAATATTTCGGGATCAGGATCCGTCCGTTACTGTCAATATCGACCTGTTGGGCTGTAGAAAATATTAACCGCCGCAACTGACGGGCTGTGGGATTGGTAGAACTCATTTCTGTAACCCGTTCATAGATCGATACAAAGGCAGCCTCCGGCAGCACTCGTAGGTTTTGATCAAAACCTTGAGTTAAATAAATTGTTCCGTCCAATAATTCGCGGAACCGGGCTGGTACAATCATCCTGCCCTTGTCATCTAAGGAATGCCGATATTGTCCTAAGAACATATGTTCGATTGCCGCCTTAAACGCGGATCGCCGGTTTCCCGGCGAACCACTATTTACCACTTTCACCCACAATTCACCCACAGTATAAGTGAAAATGCTGCTTTTTGCAAGTTAAAACCCACTCCAAATGGTCATTTTTACTAATAAAACTGTAATTTCGGGTTGTTTCCCCCCACCAGCCTCTTATCTGAGAAATATATTGAGTGTTTCCAATAAAGATTTTTCTCCATTATTCGGGGCGTTTATGGCAAAATTGGGAACTGGTGGGAGGTACAACTTGCCCCTGAATTATGTTCCCCTCCTTGATTTTTTGTTCAGCAGACCCCAATGTTAGATTTTTTACTGATGAGCTATAATTCTCACTATGGAAAATTCCAGAGAACCCTTCCCTGCCGCTAATTGGCGAATCGTCCTCTCAGACCCCCTCCCCGGAGCAATGAACATGGCAGTTGATGCAGCCATATTATCTGCAGTTGGCAGAGATGAAGCACCCCCTACTCTACGGTTGTACCGCTGGGATCCCCCCTGCTTATCTCTTGGGTACAGCCAGCCGTTTTCTGATCTGGACCAGGATCAACTCAATTCCAGAGGCTGGGATGTTGTCCGCAGACCAACCGGAGGACGAGCAATACTGCATACAGATGAGTTGACCTACGCCGTTATCGGTCCAAAAACAGACCCCCGCCTAAAAGGCGGGTTGATGGAAAGCTATCGGCACTTATCTAAAGCCCTGTTCGAATCATTAATAATACTGGGGCTGCCGGTACAAGTCCATTCAGGGAAAAATCCCGGCTCAATAAACCACCCAGTTTGTTTCGAGAATCCATCAGATTTTGAGATAACAGTAGAAGGAAAAAAAATAATTGGCAGCGCCCAGGCCCGAAAAAAAGAAGGTATACTGCAGCATGGAACTCTTCCGCTAAAAGGCGACCTGACCCGTATCATCCAGATCCTTAAATATTCAAATTCTGATCAAAGGGATCAAGCAGCAGGAGTATTGCTTCAGAAAGCAACAACAGTCAATACAGTGCTGGGCCGTGAAGTATCCTGGGATGAAGCTGCCACAGCATTCCAGGCTGGATTTCAAATTTCCCTGAACCTGAACTTTGCTCAAAGCGACTTATCCTCTTCAGAAAAAGAAGCTGCAAAGCTGCTGGCTAAAACCCAATACAGCGATCCGCGGTGGACCGCGCAGCTCTAAATTATCCAGCACCGAATTCTTTACCATGGCAATTGGATTACTTACCCTTCACTTAAATATTCCCGCCTGTGATTCCTTAAAAGACAAAAGGCGGCAAATCAAACCCTTTATCTCCCGTTTGCAGCGGGAATTTAATATCTCTGTTGCAGAATTGGATTACCAGGATAAATGGAGTGAGACCCTTATCGGCTGTACATATTTAAGCAACGATGGAAAACACACCCAGAGAAGTTTACAAAAAATCATCACCTGGGTGGAAAATCATTATCCCCAGTTTTACATCATCCAGGAAAAGATTGAATTATTCTAAGGAGACACAAGATGGATTTGGGATTAAAAGGAAAAAAAGCTTTTGTGGGCGGATCGAGTCGCGGATTGGGATTTGCAACTGCCAGGATATTGGCCAAAGAAGGCTGTCAGGTTGTCCTCAACGGAAGGGATTCAGAAAAATTGGACCAAGCTGCTTCAAAAATCACGAGCGACACCGGGGAGAAGGCATTCTATGTTGTGGGAGATGCCGCAGATCCCGATCAGCCGAAGAAGTTGATCCAAGAAGCTACTGAGATTCTGGGAGGGTTGGATTTATTGGTTACCAATACCGGCGGTCCTCCTGCCGGGGAATTCGAATCTTTTGATGAGAAAACCTGGCAAAGGGCAATCGACCTTGCCTTCATGAGCCATGTCCGAATAATTAATAATGCCCTGCCCTACCTGAAAGAATCCAGCCATGCCAGCGTAGTGACGGTCACATCTTACTCAGTTAAACAGCCCATTCCAAACCTGGTGCTCTCAAACAGCATCCGGTCAGCCACGATCGGGTTAACAAAAACCCTGGCCCTGGAATTAGGACCTGAAGGGATTCGCTTTAATTCTATTCTTCCGGGATGGACTGAGACGGAGCGTGTAGTGGAAATTATGCAGCACAAAGCCGAAGCAAATAAATCCACAGTTGAAGAAGAAATCAAGAAAATTGCGGCAGCCAGTCCGCTTGGCAGAATGGGTACTCCGGATGAAATCGGCCGGGCTGCCGTATTTTTACTCTCGCCCGCTGCTTCCTATATCACCGGGGTAATGCTCACAGTAGATGGAGGCATGTATAAAGGAACGATGTGAGGAAGAGGACGGGGAGACTGCGAGACAAGGGGATAGGGAAACTGGGGGACCGGGTGACGGGGAGAAGCGAAGCGGAGCTTCGCGATGGAAGACAGAAGACGGAAGACGGAAAGACAGACCAGGTGACTGGGAGAAAGAACCATTGAAGGTTGAAAAGTTTAAGGTTGAAGGCGTAAATGTTTTCTAATCTTAGGAGAAGTCCTGTGAGAGCAGGACTTAATTTTCATAGTCCGTGATTTTAATCACCGGGCGGAAGTAGGTTGACGCTTTAGACGCGGCTTTTGCGTAACCCTTCAACAAATTCAGGGATAACCCTGGCGGGGCAACCGCCGGGCAGTGGGTGATCATTCAACCCCCTTTTCACCTCGAGTACATTCTACTGTAATCTCAAAATTGTTTTTGCTTCCGCCCACAATTCTTCCAGGCTGTAGTGTTCACGCTGGTCTGGCGAAAAGATATGCACGATGACATCCCCGAAATCAGCCAATATCCAGCCGGAAAGAGGTTCACCCTCAACACGGGGATTCTGGTTGAATTCTTTTTTTACTTCATAAATAACTTCATTCATCAATGCCTTCACCATTCTGGAACTGCTCCCCGAACAAATCACAAAAAAATCTGCCAGCACTGATACTTCCCGAATATTCAATAAATGGATATCTTCCCCCATTTTGTCATCCAAAACCTGGACAATGAAGTCCGCTTTTTTTCTTGTTTCCAGAACACACCTCTTTAACTAATCCCTATCCAACCACCTGGCTATCCTGTTCCATCAGGGCAGCCGAGTAAAGACAGGTATATTTCGCACCTTCAGGGCGCAGATCACTCCGGTAAAGATGAACAGCTTCTATCCTGGCCACTCCAATGAACCCGACTTGAAATTCATGCAGCACATTGCCAACCGTTCTCACATCCCGGGCAGATGCCTTGCGGGAGATCCTTCCCAGGGTCAAGTGCGGCGTAAAATCATATTTGTCGTAGTTATACCCCATCCGTGCTACGCCATCCTCTATCCCCCTTCTCAAGTCGAACAATTCTACCGGAGCTTCAATGCCAATCCAAATCACCCGGGGATGGCGCATCTTGGGGAAAGCTCCGATCCCGCCGATTCCGATTTCCATTACCTGGCGTTTCGATGCTTCAGAATGAAGGATTTTTTCGACCATTCCGATATTCTCTTTGGAGATATCCCCTAAAAATTTTAACGTCAGGTGCATTTTCTGGCTGTTTACCCACCTTACAGGGGTATCAGGAAGTTTTTCCTGCAGCTGAGAAGATACCTGCCCCAATGCCTCTAACACACTGGGGGGTAAATCTACAGCAATAAAAGTCCGAATGACATCATCAGTCATGTTCTCTCACCAGTTCTCCACTGAAGAGTAACTTTTGAGTTATCTCAGGGTATTTACAAACCCCGGATTTTATTACAATTTCATCTGGATACGGAGTAAATACCAGTAATTCTGCTGGGCTGGTCTCTTTAAGGAATTGTACTATAAATGAGTTTGATGATTAACAATCTGAACAGCATTTTAATCCTTACGAGACGCGACCCAAGTCAAGGATTCATTCCCCTATTGACCTTAATCTCTCAAAATCCTCCGGGGTATCGATATCTTTCTGAATCAAGTCGTTTTCCCAGGGCACACCCCGGGAAGGAAAAGTGTTAAACAAAACCCTGCCCCCGGTATCTCCCTCTAATGAACTCAATTCCTGAAAAACTTCCCTGTCAAAGAGAACTGGATTCGCCCGCTCATCATTCACCTGGGGATGAATAATTGGCGCCCGTTTGATTGCGTGAGCTTTGATCAAGCGCTGAATCAACCGGGGAGAAATAAACGGCTGATCAACCAGCAGGAATATCACTGCGCCCACATTCGGGGGAAGAGCCTCAATCCCGGTTCTTACCGAAGAGCTTTGCCCCTGTTCCCAATTTGGATTAAAAACACATTCCACGGGAAGATTTTCCAAGGACCGGGTGACTTTCCTATTATCTGCGCCAGTTACAACCAGAACCGGCGAAAGACCACCCGCCAGGGCAGTTTCCGCCGCATGGTTCACCAGCGGTTTTCCTTTCCAATCCAACAGCTGCTTTGTGGTTCCAAATCTGGATGATCCACCTGCAGCTAGAATCACACCGGCAATTGGTTCATAAAGTTCCAGGAGCATTTGATCCTCAAGAACTGCAAACCCCACCGCTTGATAATGGCTTAAAAATAACAGCAAGTGCTCATGGAATGTTTTCCAATTCGGAAAAGAATCCAGTTGGTTAATCAAAAGTAATTTCCGGGCAGTATCAGGAATATTCTTCAAGCCTCCCCGGGAGGAGGTCAATGCGTCTGCCAAGTGCTGGCTGGTCACTTCTGATCCCAGGGGAACACCTACCAGGTCTGAAAAAATCTCCGGACGGTGAACCCATTTTTCATTTAGCGGCTTACCTAATCCCGAAAGGCCAGCCACGACAATTATCGTGTCCACAAAATCCGGGATAGAGGGTTCGTGATCAGCTGGAGCTTTGATTGGCAGCTGCCGGGCACCATCTGCTTCAATCAACAGCGGGCACTCCCACCGTTCTGCCAACGCACCCAATTGAACCAGGATTTCCTGACCAGGACCTTTTACCCGGTTGGCTTCAATCTCAGACCCAGTAAATAGCAAAATATCCCCGGCCAGATCTTTCTCTATGGAAGGCAGGTCTGCTAAATCTTCCAATGCAATATGCCGGTCAGCTTGCATGAGTTGATCCTGGGCCAGGTGCGTAGTCGTGGTTAAGATTACCCGGGATCCAAAATCACGGGCAAGCTGGAACATCGCAGTAGTCTTGCCCCCGGAACCCACAATCGCTACTTTTGTCTTATTGGTCAGCCGAAATGCTTTAACTAAGTCCATAGAACAGACCTCAAATCCGGGCAGGCAAGGATGGCTTCTAATACTCCCCCGCCAATCGCTCGTGATTTATCTGATATTAACTTGCACAAATTGAGATCTCCCCGGGGATCTACATCTCCCAGTTTTAGACCCGATTTGACTGTAGAGCCATCCCGTAAGAGACCCCTTAAAATCCCATCAAATGGCGCCAGCACTTCCTCCTCACTCACAAGGGCTATCAGAGAGCCTTTTTTTAGCCTGTCTCCGATTTCTGCCCTCGTTTGAAGTGTGCCATCTACTGGCGCTCTTAAAACCCGTTCAGAACTGTATCCCTGGACAGATCCTGGAATTCCTGTGTTCTGCTCCGGGACTCCCCGCCAGATCACTCTGCCAAGGTTGTGTCCGCGGTTGGTTTCAATTACTGCGTGGCAATTTTCGTCAGCAATAAACCCGGGACCAAGGCCAATTACCAAAGAAGCCAATTCTTTTCCTTCCCGGGGTGATTTTTTTCTCATTCGGGCATCCACCACCACATCGGGATTAATCACTTCCAGGCAACTTAAATCCGGATCAATGAGCACAGGGATATAACCGGAAAAAAGAACTGATTTAATTTCAGAAAAATCCTCAACCAGCTTTCCAGTAACACCTTCAATCTGAACTAAACCCTCGTGGACAGCCTCTGCAAACGACACTTTGCGGCGGACTACCAGAGGTTCAGGCAATTCGGTGATCACTACCTCGAAGCCTGACCGATGCAGCCTGACCCCTACTCCGCTTGCCAGATCTCCTCCACCCCGGATTAAAACCAGCATTTAACTACTCCTTCGATTTTTTTTCTTAATTATTATTTTAACATGAGCTGGCAGATTATCCCGGAATCAATTCAAGCCTGAACCAGCAGCTGCAGTGTTTAGATCTACCGGGATTTGGATCATTAACTCCCAAAATCAACTGCTGTCTTGATTTTTAAGATTATTGTCAAGCGTACATTAGAGCGAGTTGGGATATCAATCAGGAAGGAACCACGACCCTCCTTGTGGAGCAGAATGCCAGGATGGCACTCCAATTTGCCCAGCGGGGTTATGTACTTGAAACAAGAAGCATCGATTTGGAGAATTTTTCAAAAGATTTACTGGATGTTCCTAACGTTAAGAAGACTTATTTAGGGGGTCAGGAATTTTTCCTAAAACGGAAACTATTTCTTGCCGATTTTCTAAAAACCCCTGCAGTTCACAGGAAACAAGTACTTTGGGGGGGGCATTAAGCTGCTATTTATATATACGTGGAACTCTGGGACCTACCGCGCAAGCAACCTCATAATTGATCGTTCCCCAAACCCGCGCAACATCTTCAGCCGAGATCACTTCATCTCCCTGTCTACCTATCAGTACAACTTCATCACCAGTTTTTGACTCAGGAACTTTATCCAGTTGCACCAGAATCTGATCCATGGTCACTCGACCAATAATCGGAACGCGTTTTCCCCCAACGAGCACCTGATTCCCAGATACCCTGCGAAATCCATCAGCATAGCCAACCGGGATGGTACCTATTCTCTCATAGCCCTTGGTAACATATTCGTGTCCATAACTTACTCCTCTCCCCGGAGGTAATATTTTTATCTGGCTGAGGATAGATGTCCAGGACAATGCGGGGCGAAATTCTTCAGGAAGATGACATTCCGCAGAAGGGTGAAGCCCATACATCGCAATCCCAAATCGCACCAATGAAAGGGATGTTTCAGGCCGAGTCAGACTGCTGGTGGAGTTTGCGATGTGAACTATCGGAGGGCGAACGTTTTGTGAATCCAGATCAGCTAGTACGCCCAGGAATCGGTCCCATTGAAGATCAGCAGCCGCAGGATTTGCCTCATCTGCCCGAGCAAAGTGTGAGTATATCCCTTCAAATTGAATGTAGGAATTGTCATTCAATAATTGAACCAGGTCCAGCACCTTTTCCGGTTGGATCCCTAACCGGCTCATTCCTGTATCTACCTTAATATGAATTCGAGCTGGTTGACCAGCACGTTCAGCTGAGGTTGACAGCCAAGGAATCTGATCAGGATCCCAGATCGTCATCGAGACTTGATTGACTATCATATCTTCGAAATGCTCTTTCGGAGTGAAGCCCATAAGCAGGATCGGGCAATTTATATTCGCACGGCGGAGCTCCAGTGCTTCACTGAACCTGGCAACCCCGCACCAGGAAGCTCCCGCTTCTATCGCAGCCAGAGCAACCGGAATCGTTCCGTGTCCGTAAGCGTTCGCCTTAACAATAACCATGACTTGAGTCTGGGTATGCTCAAGAACATACTGGACATTATTCCGGATTGCACTGGTGTCTACTGTTACCCAATTTGAGTACATTATCGATTTAGATGTTTAAACTTATTTGGAAACATACTGGTTGTGAAATTTTATCCACTCTGGTAAAACTTGCGCTAACAGTTCCTTAGGAGGTAAAAAGGCAATTCTAAGGTGGTGAGTACCTTCCCTTTGTCCAAATCCGGAGCCATTAACCGTACATAATCCTGTCTTTTCCAAAAGAGCCATGCAATAATCAAAATCTATTGTACCCTCAGGAAGGCCATTAATGCGGGGGAACAAATATAAAGCCCCGGTTTCTCCAAAACATTCCATACCATCCATTTCTGAAAAGGCTTCTCTGACCATGACTGCTTTCTCGTGGAGATCGTCTAATATCTTATTCTTTTCTTCGATATACCTTTTGTAAGAGTTGCTGTTCTCGGTTGGTGGTTTTACCATCAGATACGTCAGCACCTGACCAGGCGTGCTGGAACACAAACTGACAGAAGCTTGCTTGTTTAACAAGTCTGCAAAATCCAGGGAGCTGTCCTCAATTTTTGGCGGATTGCGAAGCTCAAGGTATCCCCCCCGGTGACCGCATTCTCCAAAAAATCCTTTAGAGATGCTGTGAAGACTTATCAGCGGTACTCTGCCGGTTCCCAATACTTTCGCAAAAGAAAGGAATTTTCCCTGGTA
>Ga0255379_10187_pt1 | contig 11641 bp, 7 predicted proteins | sample ANMaggSeSYBR01I3_FD_182105 | JGI IMG/M metagenome (GOLD analysis project Ga0255379, IMG submission 182105) | Sediment cell enrichment communities from methane seep in Santa Monica Basin, California, United Staets - ANME aggregate JGI... | ecosystem: Environmental > Aquatic > Marine > Cold seeps >... | reverse complement strand
GAGTAAGACGTCTGGAAGGAACTTGGACGCAAACTGAAGATGTTGGCAATGAATTTGTAGACTATCAACATCAGTATTCGTTTGATTTGGATATTTTTTGGTCATTATTCGATTTTCCAATGGATTAATTCAACCAACACTTATTTTGGCAGACAGACTTTAAAAGAGGTTTTGCTGAATCCGGTGAAGGATACCGCTATAATCAAAAGAAAGCAATCCGCCATAAAGGAACTTGCTGAAAAAATCGATTGGCGCCAAAATTTTCAGGCAGAAGGGCGGTTAATCCCAAAGGCTCAAAAAAAAGCCGGGGGAGTTTTTGGATTGGATATCAACCGTAGAATCCAAAATGTATAATCAAGTACTTAGTTATATTTACCTGGGATTACCTTTCTTTTCATTACTGATCGGAACATACGGGATACTTAAGTTGAAAACGCCGTCTCTCTTATGCCTGATGATTATCCTGCAATCCATATTGTTTTTAATAAATTACAGAAAAAATAAACGTATACTGGATTCCATAGATAAAAATCGGGATAAAATCGATCTCTACTCGTTGTTAATCACTGCTTGTGAAACCGAGAATTTTAAAACCGAATATTTATTAAGTATGCAAAAGAGGCTGGTCGATTCAGATGGTCATAAAGCTTCACAGAGCATAAAAAAACTCGGGAAGATTGCCGACTGGTCTGCCGTTCTCCAAAATAATATGATAGGACCGATTTTAGGTATAGGGTTTTTCTGGGATGTTTATTGCGTTCTGGCTTTGCAAAAATGGAAACAAGCCTGTTGCCGGCATATTGAGCCCTGGCTTGAAATTTTAGGGCAAGTGGAATCCCTTGCAAGTTTGGCCAATATTCGATTCGAGCAACCGGAATGGGCGTTCCCCCGGCTGGAAGAAAAAGACGCTACTTTTGTCGGAGAACAAATAGGGCATCCCTTAATTCATAAGCATAATCGGATTTGCAATGATCTCGAATTGGATAATCGCCGCCGAATCATGATTATTACCGGTTCCAATATGTCAGGCAAAAGCACTATGCTCAGGACAGTTGGCATCAACCTGGTGTTGGCATACGCCGGAGCACCTGTATGCGCTTCAGCTATCCAGTGCTCTTTGTTTGATCTTTATACTTCCATGCGGCAAAATGACAATCTGGAAAATCATGTTTCCACCTTTTATGCCGAATTGTTGCGTATAAAAAGTATTATTTCAGCTGTCGGTCGGCAGATGGTCACATTATTTTTAATTGATGAAATATTCAGAGGGACCAACTCCAAAGACCGCCATGATGCCGCCGCGATTGTATTGGATATATTGAAGCGGAATAAATCACTCGGATTGATAACCACTCATGATTATGATCTGGCTAAGCTGGCTGAAAAAGAACACACTTTTATAAATGGTCATTTTGAAGAGCAGTATCGGGATCAAAGCATTACCTTTGATTATCTGTTAAAATCCGGTGTAAGCAAAACAACCAATGCCATGTTTTTATTGAAACTGGTCGGGATAACACAGACTTAGGGGATTCAGGGACGATTTTTATTCAGCAAGTGATGAGCGACAATTAAATTTCCGGGACACCATCGTATTGACCAATTCTGTGTTTTTTCTGAATTAAGTTTCCGGGACATCATACGTAATTTGATTTACAGAAGGTAAAATTAAGTATGGTGTCCCGGAAATTTTAGAGACTGTATCATAAGTTGTTTTTTTGTTCGTCATACCGGTATGCTCTAAACCGGTATCCAGAAAAGCCTTTAAAATTAAAGTTCCTGGATGCCGGCTGGAGTTTACCCCGGCATGTCGTAAGCCGGGGCCGGCAAGACGATCAAAAACGAACATTTTTGAATTATGACACAATTTCTTAAAACCTGCGGGAATAACAAGGTGACTATTCAAGCCATGCCGAATTCATCCACACTTTCACCCACAGATTCTGCTGAAGAGCCATGAAGATATATGATGAACCATTGCAACAATCTGAATGGCAATTTTGGAGGAATACATGAAATCAAAGCGGACAAGCCGGGACATACTTTAACACTGAGATATCACGACTTTTGATGCTTGATGTATTTTTTATTTTTGGGATTGTCCGGCCAGTGGTGTTTTGGGTATTTTCCTTCATATTCTTTTTTTATACCAGGATAGGTTTTTTTCCAAAAGCTTTCCAGATCACGGGTTAGCTGTACGGTGCGGTTGGCCGGGCTGAGGATGTCCAGGACAATGGGTTGGTTGCATAGTGTGGGTGTGGTCTGGCATCCGAAAAACTCCTGCAAGCGCGCAGAACATTTTGGGAATCCATCTGTCTGGTAATTCAGTGTTTTTTTGAACCCGGCAGCCAGACGAATGATTTCCGGTGCCGACTGATTGAGGAATTCCTGCTGTTCGGGTTTCAAATAACGTTTCAATCCGGTGAGGAGCGATTGTTCCGACCAGACATTATTTCCGGTCCAGTTGCCGACCGGCAATAGCCATTGCTCGGCTCGGGAAAGCAATGTCGCTTCGTCAAAAGAAGGCCAGTCAGGTTGGTTGCCCCATTTTTCAACAAAGCGGCAACGTGCTAAAAATCGTTCGCTGCCGGTGCTCCAGGGCAGACGCGAGAAACCTTTGGACCTGATTTTTTTTAAAACTTCAGTTTGGAGAATATCTTTAGCAGGCAGGCCGCTTTGTTGACCTTTCAATACAATGGCGCCGATTTTTATTTCTGATTTGCCTTTGGGTTTCCAACCTTTCCAATCAATGCGCCAGCTTTCTTTGGTTGCGACCACTGGACTGGTGAGCAGTTCTTTGTAGGGGATGGGGACGGCTGAAAAGATTTTGGCATTTTGTTCACCGCCATCCAAATCCGTGATCACCAAATAATCGGCTTGTGAGAGCCGGCCTTTGAGCAACCCGCCTCTGCCGGATGCCAACAGCCAACGGGAGGTAACCGGATCATCAAGCCGGGTCCGCTTGGCCAATCGATCCGGATAAGCGGTTAAAAGGAGCCGGCCCACCGCATGCAGGTTGATCGTAAGTTTTTGCGGCAGATCAGTGTGTCTGCCCAAGATGCGCAAAATACGCAGACATTCTTCCCAAATTTTTTTTAACTGACCGCGGTGCTGGGGCAGCGCTTTTCCTTGGGACCAATCCTCGAACAATTGGACCCGTTCACGGAAATCAGGATCTTTGCGAGAGAGTAAATCATCACTTTCCAGTAAGGCGGCCAATACAGCAGCAGTCTCGATATCCGGTGTGTCCTTGAAAGCCATGATCATTCTGGCCAAACGGGGATGGATGGGGAATTGATTGGCATATCGGCCCACGGAGGTAATCCGGCCGTGCGTGTCAAGCAGGTCGAGTTTTTTTAATAAGCCGGTTGCCTGGGAAAGGGCGGCTGCCGGAGGGACCGTAAGCCAGGTAAGGTCGGTAGGAGAGGCGGCACCCCAGGCAGATGTTTCCAGCACCAGAGGGGCCAGATCAGCTTCTGCAATTTCGGGGAGTGCGAAGGGTTCGCGGAAGTCAGTTTTATGCCACCAGCGAAAGCAAAAGCCCGGACCTAAACGTCCTGCCCGGCCTTTGCGCTGCTCAGCAGAAGCCAGACTGATGGGGAGGGTATCCCAGTGATCCATACCCGTACGCGGTAAAAAACGTACGCGGCGTTCCAGACCGATATCCACCACGACTTTCACACCGGGAATCGTAAGACTGGTCTCGGCCACATTGGTGGCAAGAATGATGCGGTTGGTGTTGGCTTTATCAGGATCAAGCACAAGTCGCTGTTCAGAGGAAGGCATCTGACCATGCAGAAGGTGAATTTCTTTCTGTAGGGCAGGGTGTCTACCTGTTAGAATTGCCTGGGTTTTGTACATCTCGAAGAAGCCGGGTAAAAAACATAGAATTGTGGCAGGCGCGCTGTCCTTGATTTGTTGTAGTGCCTCTGAGCAAAGCCGGGCAGCTGCATCCCAGGGTTTTTCATGCGTGTTCACCGGCGGCCGGTAGAAGACTTCGACCGGATGTACACGACCCGGTACGCTGATGAGAGGAAACCCCGGGAAGATTTCAGAAATATCCCTGGCCGGCAACGTTGCTGAAAGGATGGCGATTCTTAAATCCTTGCGATGGTGTTTTCGCGTCTCCCAAGCCAGAGCCAATCCCAAATCACCTTGCAAACTGCGGGTGTGGAATTCATCAAACAAAAGGGTATCATAAAGTTTCAAACCGGGATCTTGCTGTAAAAGCCTGGTCAGGACACCTTCGGTGATGACTTCCAATCGGGTTTGCGGGCTTACGCGGGTCTCTAAACGGGTGCGGATGCCTACTGTTTGTCCAACTGATTCCTGTAAAAGGGAGGCGATACGCTCTGCTGCAGCCCGGGCTGCCAGACGGCGTGGTTCAAGCAAAATAATTTTTTTTTGAGAAAAATCCGGATGTGTGAGCAGCTTCCAGGGGAAAAGGGTGGTTTTGCCTGCGCCGGTTTCAGCAGTGAGGAGCAGCAGACCGTTTTTTAGGAATAATTGAATAATGTCATCCAGTTTATGGAAAATGGGGAGTGTTTTCATCCGGAAAGTTAGATGCTCGTTTGAAGAATATACTGTGCTTCAGCCGGATTGATAACCTTGAATTTATTTTCATCACGGTTGAAGGAGTAGATTTCCACTTCTTCGATGTCAAACCACCAGGCATGCAATGCGGTCTGTTTTTTTTGCAATGCAGATTGCACGATATCATAGGTTTTTAAATGTTCAATTTGGAGAAGGACATTTTTTTGCGAGATGCGGTCCGGGACGGACCAGTCTTTATCAAACGTGAGCGGATGCTCAAAGGTATCCAGCGCATCCTTGGCATGGCTCAGCCAGGAGTTTAAATGGGGCGCGGACTTTACGGTGGAATTCTTATAAATAGCGTGGATGGCACCACAATTGGAGTGGCCGCAGACAATAATATCTTTTACCTGGAGACAATTCAGCGCATATTCGAGTGCGGCTATTTCCGAGTCGTCAGTTTTGGAATAACCGGAGTGATCGCAGCAGGCCGGGACAACATTACCCACATTGCGCATGACAAAAAGATCTCCCGGATTGGTGGAGACCAGAAGATTGGGCACCACCCGGCTGTCACTGCAAGTGATGAAAAGCGCGTCAGGTTGCTGGCGGGCGGTTAAGTGTTTGAATAAAAGATCATTTCCCGCCTCGCGCTTGGCGTGGAAATCCAGGATGCCTTCCAGTAATTTGCGCATGCCGCCCCCTTGATATTACGAATAGGAATGATGATACAGAGTTTGAAAACAGGATACAAGTACATTCTTGTCCGGATTAAGTAATACACAAGAGTGAGACACTTTTGGAGTGATAAAAATCATTGTAAAATAAACGTAGTTTGACGGACAGCCGGAAGGTCTTTTTTAAAAAATATTGAAGCGGAAATCGTTTTCACAACTTGCCCGACCGAAAAAGGTTTTGAAAATCACTGTGTTTTCGCAGTTGCCGCGCAATGTTTTTTAAAAAAGACCTTCCGGCTGTCTTGTCGTATTCGAGTTAGCACAATAAAACATACTGTTTGCTATTCGCCCTAAGTGCATATTTTTAAAGGAAAACTGATGCTGTATACATACGCTAGAGCCGGATTTGACGATAAAGTATTCTGATGTTCTACCAAAACTTGTGGTGCGTTTTTTCCTTTAAAAATATGCACTTAGGGCGAATCAGTTGGCTGCCGTATTTTTGAATTTGGATAAAAATAGTTCGATCGACACTTTACAGACCAGACTGAAAACGGTACAATCTGCTCCGCGCTAATAGACTATTATGAAGCATATATTTCAAGCATCCTGCAAACGCAGGGTGTTTTGACATAGGAAAGAAATCATGAGTTACGAATCTGAAATCGGTAAGCGTAAGACATTTGCCATCATCAGCCATCCGGATGCGGGGAAAACCACGCTCACGGAAAAATTTCTGCTTTTTGCCGGGGCCATTCAAAATGCCGGGGCAGTCAAATCCAATAAAATTAAAAAAACCACCATGTCGGATTTTATGGAAATTGAACGCCAGCGGGGTATCTCCGTGGCGTCCGCAGTGATGAGCTTTGAATATTGCGGTTTGAAAATCAATTTACTGGATACACCGGGGCATAAAGATTTTTCTGAAGATACTTACCGGACGCTAACCGCTGTGGATAGTGTGATTCTGGTTGTGGACAGTGTTAAAGGGGTGGAAGAGCAAACCGAGAATTTGATGAAAGTCTGCCGGATGCGGAAAACTCCGGTGATTATTTTTGTCAATAAGCTGGATCGCGAGGGCCTCAGTCCTTTTGACTTGCTGGATGAGATTGAAAATAAAATTTCGCTCAAGGTTTTGCCGCTGAGCTGGCCCATCAGCCGCGGCGCGGAATTTAAAGGTGTGTACAGTTTGCATGAAAAAAAACTCAGAATTTTTAGTGCGCATCAAAGTATGTCCGAGGCAACGGTTGCCGTTTCTGAGCTGAGCAGTGAAACATTGGGGGATACAATTGGTGGAGGTTTGGCTGCCAAGCTGCGTGAGGATGTGGAGCTGCTTTCCGGGGTTTACGGTACTTTTGAAAAGCAAGAGTATCTCAGCGGTGAGGTGGCGCCGGTATTTTTTGGCAGCGCACTCAATAATTTTGGTGTGAAGGAACTGTTGGATACATTTGTTGAGATTGCGCCCGGGCCCGCTCCCATGGCTGCCGATCTGCGTGTTGTCGCTCCGACGGAAGATGCGTTTAGCGGGTTTGTTTTTAAAATTCATGCCAACCTGGATATGCGTCATCGTGACCGGATAGCCTTTTTCAGAGTCTGCTCAGGAAAATTTGAGCGGAACAAATTTTACCGGCATGTGCGATCAGGGACGGATCTGCGCTTTTCCAACCCGGCCAGCTTTTTGGGACAGAAAAAAGATGTGATCGATGAAGCTTATCCCGGAGATGTCATCGGACTGTATGATCGTGGGAATTTTAAAATCGGCGACACGCTTACAGCGGGTGAAGGCTTTCAGTATCAGGGTGTTCCCAGTTTTTCCCCGGAGATATTCAGGGAGTTAAGCAATACCTCTATGAAAGGCAAGCAGCTGGAGAAGGGGATTAAACATCTTACGGATGAAGGGGTGGCGCAATTATTTTTGATGGATGACGGCCGGCGTAAGATTGTCGGGACGGTGGGTCAGCTGCAATTTGAAGTCATCCAATACCGGTTGGAACACGAATACGGGGCTGAGTGCCGGTTTCATACCCTGGATTTTTATAAGGCCTGCTGGATTAGTTCGGACAATCCCGCCCAGTGGGAGGGGTTTTGCAGATTCATGGCAAACCGCATCGCCCTGGACAAAGATGAACGCCCGGTTTTTTTCGTTGAATCCGAATGGATGCTGCACCACTATGTAAAACAGTATGCGGATATTGCTTTTCGCCTGACCTCGGAGCTTGATTCTCAACCTCTTTAAAAAATATCTTTTACAGCTGTCGCCTGAAGCGGGATATCGATCCGGATGCGGGATTTCAATTTTTACCGGGAAAACACCGGTACGGCTATGCAACGGGATGTTTGAAGTTTGATGCCGTGTTGGTTAGGGTAGTGGCGGGGTCTGGATGTTTTTCGGTTCGACCGGGTTCGTGTGTTTGAGCTCGGACAGGCTCAGTAGAAGCATTGGCCAGATACCCAGATGGATGAAAGTATCGGCGGTATTGAAAATATATTTCCAATAGGGGATATTACGGATATCAATAAAATCAATGACTGCGCCATAGAGCAGTCGGTCAAGAATATTGCTCAATCCGCCGCCCATGATCAGGCCGAAGCAGATAAAATTATATAATTTCAGAGATGTCGCTTTGATCAGATAAATCACCAGACCTGCCAAGATAAAAAGGGTGATGAGAGCGAAAACCCATCCTTGTCCCTGGAAAGCACCGAAAATACCGCCATGATTCTGAACATAGGTCAGCCAAAGAAAGGGTGCAACAATCGTTGATTCACCGATCTCCAGATGAGTGCGAACCAGAATGCTGCTGACCTGGGAGAGCGAAACAGCCAAAAGGGCGGTGAAGGCAAAAATACTCAGATGGATTTTTTTAGAAAGATGCATATAAAAACCTCGAATTAAAAATATGGAAGACATCATAGCATACGTGCGGGATCAGGGGCGGTAATTTTTGCTTGAAACATGTGATAAAACCAGTCAGAATGCTTGCTTTTAAAGAAAAAAAATTGTCCGGCGGACCCGTGGACGCACCACGAGTTTCAGTGGGGCATCAGGGGACTGTATCGTCAAATCAGGCTCTGGCGTATGGATACAGTATCAGTTTTTCTTTAAAAACAAGCACTGAGGGCGACACTAGTGTAGTGTCTTTAAAATATGAGTACATTTGATTTTATGCTTCGATCGTCATTTCCCGACCGGAAAGATATCAAATACTATTCTGGGACGCTATCGCAGCCGGCATTTTGTCACCCCGGTATGTAGTTAACCGGGGCGGAATCCAATGGTTTTGTTTGAAAAAGTCACAGTCTCTGGACCCCGGCTGCAATCATGCCGGGGTGACGTTTGTGCTGTTAATTAAGAGGCACTACACTAGCAGACAGTGTATTTTATAGTTTGGACATGTATGAGTGTTAATAAATAATGGCTGGATTTCAGTTATTTGGTTTCTTGGAGGAAAAGATGAGTGGTTTAAATAAAAAAACAGTAACGATTATAATGATGGTTTCATTCAGTATAGGTCTGCAAGCGCCTTTCCATCGGCTGGAGGCACAACCCAGTAATATTGAATTTGGGAAAGAAGCCGCAGTAACGATCGCAGGAAAACGGATATCCATTGGTGATGCCATTCGGTTGGCGATTGAATCGAATTATGATCTTTTATCCGGAGCCTATGAATTGGCCATGCTGGATTCCAATTTCAGGATGTATCAGAAGAAATACAGTCCTTTTTTTTCGGTTGCGGCAGGCGGCGTTTACCAGGAATACCCGGAAAGCACCAGCTCCTTGACAGGCACAGACTCGAAGACTTGGTCTGCATCTGCCGCTTTGGCGAAAAAATACGTTACCGGGACGCAATTGACGCTGGGTGTGTCGCATGACAAAAGCAGTACGACCTTTTTGCCGATGACTATCAGCATTCCGGGATTATCCTTCGGTGATCCTGATTATACCCGTGCAACTGCATTTGTTTCATTGCAGCAGGAGCTGCTGCAAAATGGATTTGGCGTTAATGAGCAGCTGGAGCAAAAACAAATTGCCAACGCCGGTTTTGTGCGCAAAGAAGTCATTCTCTATCAATTGTCATTGGTGGTAGTCAAAGTCATCATGGAGTACTGGAATGTTGTGCTCAAAGAATCGGCACTCACCAATGCCGCACTACAATATGCAGAAACCAAATCGGTCAGGGATATTACAGAACGTAATGTGAATTTGGGCACAACCAATCGGTTTGAACTACATTACTATAATGTGCTGGTAGCAGGCGCAAAAGCACAATGGATGTTTGCGGAACAGGATTATAAAAATGCCAGGCGTGGATTCCTGCGATCAGTGAATTTGGCGGATGGCGCCGTTCTTGAGGGGGCTGCCGTCTTGGTGAATGAGCTGCCGGAGATTGATAAAAAGGATGCTTTGGACCGGGCGTATGCCAAGCGGGCTGATTATTTGGGTGCGAAGCGCATGCTGGATCACGCGGCTTGGGATTTGGCAATTGCCGGGAATCTTGCGCTGCCAAGTTTGACCGCAGAGTTGTCTGTCAATACAATGGGACAGCAGACCGATGCTTCCGGCGCCTGGCAGGATATGTTGGGTGCGGAGCAGGTAGGGTATGCCGGTAAACTGGCGCTGGTGTATCCCTTGGGGGACCCGGTGCAGACCATAAAAGAACGCAATGCCCGGTTTGCGCATACGCAGGCGGAGATTTCAGTTAGAAAATATGAGCGGTTGATTGCGGATGAGATTGATGAGCAGGTGGAACAGATGAAGACTGTTTATCAATTATACCGGATTTCGAAAGAAGCCAGAATCGAAGCGGAAATTTTCTATAAATCCATGATGAATCAGCTTCGTCGCGGCCGGTTGAACGCCGCGATGGTGAAGAATGGCGTGGATGCTTTGACGCAGGGAAGGCAGCAGGAATTAGAAACGCTTATTCAATTTAATACTATACAACTGCAATTTATAGTGACGAAGAACGAATTGTTTGAAACATTTGGAATTGATCCCAATGACTATATTCCTGAATAAGGGATCTATAAACATTTTTGTCCAAATTAAGTAATATAGCGCGTGATAAAGCCTGTCAGAATACTTATTTTTAAAGAAAAAAACTTGTACGGCGAATGCCGGATGCAGGACGCATCCCGCCGGAGTTCGAATATCGCGTTAGGGAAATTTGCAAAAATTGAGTATGAAATTAATGAAGGAGTATCCGTCGTGCTAAAACTTATTGGAAATTTAATCCATAAAAAATTATTGGTTAATTTGATTGTTGTTCTGTTGGTGTGTTTGGGAGTGTTCACCGCACTTAATATTAATCGGGAAGGTTTTCCGGAAGTTAATTTTGATATGGTAACCGTAACGACAATCTATCCCGGGGCCTCGCCTGATGAAATCGAGCAACTAATCGCAATTCCCATTGAGAAAAAATTGCGTGAGGTAAATGGGATTGATAAATTAAGAGCATACAATATTGAAAATGTCTCGGTTTTTGCCATTTATCTGGAAGATAAGTCGGATAAAGACGAGGTAGTGGATGATATAAAAGATGCGATTGACAGCATCAATGATTTTCCTGTTCGTGCGGAAGCGTCGGTGGTTAAAGAGTTGAAACTGGATAAGACCATCGCCATTCAGGTGGCTTTATACGGCAAGCGGCCGGGTGTGGCTTATCATAAAATTAAATCCGCTGCGGATCATATTGAAAATTTCTTTTATGAAATTGATGGGGTGGCGGACGTAGAGATTTTTGGTGATCGCGATAGGGAATACTTGGTTGAAGTTGATCCCGCAGCTTTGCAGCGCAATCGTATAGGGATTAACACTATTACCGACAAATTGCAATCCCGCAATATTGATCTTCCGGGCGGCGCGCTAAAAATCAGAGACAAAGAATATGTGCTTCGGACCAAAGGGCAGTTTCAAAATATCACGGAAATACGAAATACTGTTATCCAGGCGAATGATCTGGGGTTTGTTGTGAGACTCAAAGATGTCGCGACAGTGATGGATACGTTTGAAGATCCGGATATTTATGAGCGGTTTAATGGCCGGAAAGCCATCATTGTTAATGTTTACAAAAAGAGAAGCGCCGATGAAATTCGAATGGTTGACGCTATTCGAGAAAAAATGAAAACCTATACCTCGCTGCATGCAGACGAGGTTGCAGTTGAAATTTTTGAAGATACCAGCGAATTCACCAAAGAACGGATTTCAAGTGTTTTAACCAATGCATTAACGGGTTTTGTCTTGTTGGCGCTTATTTTGTTGATGCTGTTAGGTGTCCGTATGGCATCCATTGTGAGTATGAGTATTCCCATATCCATTATGGTGGCCTTTGTGGGCATGTCCATAATGGATATTACGATTAATGTGGTCAGTCTCTTTGGTATGGTGATGGTACTGGGTATGATTGTTGATTTCGGTATTGTTGTTTCTG
>Ga0255379_10036_pt2 | contig 11726 bp, 4 predicted proteins | sample ANMaggSeSYBR01I3_FD_182105 | JGI IMG/M metagenome (GOLD analysis project Ga0255379, IMG submission 182105) | Sediment cell enrichment communities from methane seep in Santa Monica Basin, California, United Staets - ANME aggregate JGI... | ecosystem: Environmental > Aquatic > Marine > Cold seeps >... | reverse complement strand
ACCCAACCACTCCCGGGTATCGGTTGCTATAATATCAGTCTCTGCTGACAAGAAATGGAGTGGAGTTGCAATGGTCACAGATCTGATTCATACTCACTTGCTATTGCTTGGATCCTGATAGTTCTAAATACTCACAGAGCATAGTCACATTCATGACAAAGTTCTTGCAGGTGATCACATTGTCACTAAACGATAATGAAAACAGCAATTAATCGTGATAGTTTTCCTGGTAAAAGAAGCTCCATCTGCTGCACTAACTTTTTTTTCGTCATAGGAAGAACCTATTCCCAATATTAAGCACACCAGATTATTGAGTTATTGGGACACCCTGGCCGGTTTTTCACAGGATATTATCTGGGATGTTGCCTGGGATTTTGTCTACCAGCTCCTGCTCCTCAGTAAGACCAATGCTATCCTGGGTAATAAGGGCATTAAGAACTATTAAACGCTTCTTGAAATACCAGATCATCCGTGGCATCAATAAACCTTATTACAGATTCCATCATGTAAGCCGCTTCAGCTTCCATGATCCCGGTGATGCAGGTGCTTTTCAATGTGTGTTGTGCCTGTCCGGAGCAGCAGTCCAGCGGGGCGGCTCACCAGGACAGTTCATCGGGACATTTCACCGGGGCGACAGGGACAGCTCACTGGGGCGGATAGGAAGCATCAATTCTGATTGGTTTTTTATTGGTATATGGTACAGACAGGGCTGATGTCGACACTAAAGACGAAAAAAAAAATCCCAAATAGATACATATTATCCCTTTATTAACTATTTTGATGCTGATTTGGATAATTAATATCTATCGATGGATATTTTTTATCCGAAAAGCACCATATATGTATAGTAACCAGATAATTTATATCCCTTTTCCATGAGATCTATCGGACTGGATAGTTATGCTCTATTCTTGAATCAAAAATAATAGAAATCGGAAAATGAAGCGAAGCGGAATCGCTGATGAGATCAAGATGTGGCGAGGGAATTTCCACAGAAAAACCGTGTTCATCTGGCCAGGATACTTGCTTCCATGGTCAAAAAGGTATGCTATGTAAAATAATCCGGGACAATTACCATATCATTCCTTTTAATGCGAATCCGGAAACCTATTTTCCTGATGGGCATCAGATGGCTAAATACATCATGCAGAATAAGGAGTTTCGGGGGAATTACGTATCAATTCATTCAGCATGATGCAACCCGATTTTTCGGTTTCAGCAGCATCTGGATAAACCAGCTTGAGAAAGCGATGGTAAGTGATTTGGAGAGGACTATCGTGGATATTGCTACACCTTATAACAAGGAAACGAATGATACCACCTAAGGAAGGAAAACGATACCACCCTAAAACTTCATTTTTTTCTTTTTTTGGCAATCTCCCTCCCAATAATAGCGGGGAGTCGACAAAAAAAGGAAATCCAATCCAAAATACAGGTGGTATTAAAAATACCTTTGAAGTGGTATCACTCTACTCCCTCGTTAAAAAGCTCTTGTTCTTTTTCTCCCGGACAAACACGCATACAAGATAATGGGACACCCGAAAATATCAAAAATCGATGACTTATAAAAATGATTATCTATGACTTAAAAAGTCATCCAAAAAGAAGTGACGAAAACAAGAAATGGAGTGGAGTTGCAATGGTCACAGATCTGATTCATACTCACTTGCTATTGCTTGGGTCCTGATAGTTCCAAATACTCACAGAGCATAGTCACATTCATGACAAAGTTCTTGCAGGTGATCACATTGTCACTAATCCAGCGCCCATTGTCGTCGATTTCGGCGAGAATGGTTTTGATCTTTGGCTCCATCCGGTCAGCTTTTCCTTTTCGCTGATCAGCGGTAAGTCTCTTTTGGCAATAAAACTGTCTGCGCCCAGTGATTTCAGGTCATTGTAATGGCGGGTTGCAACATCGATACCATATAGGCCCTGCCAGCTGTAGCTCTTCCTTTCATACTCGCTAATATTCTCGTACACATAGTGCAGCTTATACCCGTCCTTTCTGTCGCCATAGACAGGTTTGTTGGTTCCTTCTTCGTACAACCTTGCCCATTTGTTGTCACCGATCTTCGATTTGTCCAGCCACTCAAAAGCTAAAGGGATCGGTTCCAGGTATTTATTGTCCTTTGTGTAAAGATAAAGGTCGACCAATGTTTGGATATTCCTGATCGTTACCGCGCTGCAGACGCCGGGTGGCTCAAAACTGCGGGCCCATGCGGGTTTGAGATCGTGAGAGTACTGCTGGGCCCAGCCCGACTGGGGCTGGGCAAGCTGAGAAAGGATTATGAAATCACCTCCGCGTCTTGCGGTTTGGAGGTACTCCTTCTTTCCGTAGGTCATGTGGGCTTTCAGCATCACCTTGATGCAGTCATTGATTGTATTGTCATTAAACGTGTAATAATCATGATAACCACCGATCAAAGGATACCATTGCGGCCAGGCACCGTTTTCAAACTGACTCTTCATCATATGGTTGAGACCAAGTTCAATGGCTTCTGAAAGCCATGGCTCCTCGATCACTGCATCCATACTCATCAAGAAGCTGAGCGCGCCCTGGGTAATATTGTCATCAAATGTACAGCGGCCATCCTTGCGGATTGCTGTTATTGACTCTTTTTCCAGGTGAGCAACGTCCACACGGTGGTCCCAGCCGCCAACAGTTCTCTGTCCCCAGGCAAGCGCACGTGCGGCATCTGTGGCTGCTGTCAGATATTGTTTCCCGCCCGTGATGCGATACGCACGCAGAAAGCATTCGCCAACGCTGGGTGTGCCCGGAGGTTGTACCCAGATCTCTGTAGCCCCGGCTTCCTCGTAGAGAGCCTCACCATAGCGTTTCTTGAGATCAACCGAAACTATGCCCACATATCCTCCCTGGGTCGAAATTGAGTGGAAGTACACTGAGGCGTTTTTCAAAACAGTTTCCGCCTGTTGAACAAGCGACTTTTCAACTGCGAGACAATTCTGGGCCAGCAATAGAGTGGCCAGGAGATGTAAGATGGATTTGCGCATAATCTCTAAAATAAGTATAATTTTCTTCTTTTTCATTTTCTGATCATGTATGGGTGCCTGGTTGGATGATTTTTTGCCATATGACATACTTTGATCTTGTTTTCATGGGACGATAAGTTATTGTTATTTGCTTAACTTGCTGTCCGGTCTAAAGTACAATACCAAGTAGTCTTCGTAATGATGACCGACACTAAATCGAACAATTCAAAAATACTTAATATGAAAAACACAATTCTTTTTTCCTTATTCTTCCTTTTGACCTTTCTTATGCCGGTTCAATCCCAGGATGATGTCAATTTATTTGATTACTGGAAATTTTACTCCGATAAGGAGAACTCAATGTACAAAAGTTCATGTGAACTGGCTTTCAAACAACTGCGGGAAAGAAAAGCGGACATTGCCCTGTTACAATCAAAAAATGATTACCTGGAACGACAGTTGGCTGTCAAAGCCAAGTTGCTGAAACTTATTGGGCCATTGCCGGAAAAAACGCCCTTGAATGCACGCGTAACCGGAGTGATCAAAAAAGAAGATTACAGGGTTGAGAAGGTTATTTATGAATCTATTCCGGGATACTATGTCACAGCTGCCCTTTTTCTGCCTGAAAAGCGAAAAGGGAGAGCCCCTGCTGTTATTTATGCCAGCGGACATACTACCAATGGTTTTCGCAGCGAGACCTACCAGCACATCATTATTAACCTGGTAAAAAAAGGTTTCGTTGTTCTGGCATTTGATCCCATTGGTCAGGGCGAACGTTTACAATATTACAATGAGAAGGAGGGAAAATCCCGCTTTGGTCCTACAATAGAACACTCCTATCCCGGTGCACAATGCTATATTTCCGGATACTCCCCTACTAAATATTTCATATGGGACGGGATCAGAAGTGTGGATTACCTGCTTACCCGGAAAGAGGTGGATCCGGAAAGGATCGGAATGACCGGAAGATCAGGTGGCGGTACCCAGACAGCCTATACAGCTGCTGTTGATGACCGGATACTCGCTGCAGCCCCTGAATGTTTTATCACCAGTATGGAATATGTACTGAAAACAATCGGCCCACAGGATGCAGAACAGAACCTGGTACATATGATCAGTGAAGGGATTGATCATGCAGATCTGCTGGAGGTCAGGGCGCCCAGACCCGGATTAATGATCACAACAACAAGGGATTTTTTCAGCATTCAGGGAGCCAGGGAGACATTTGATGAGGTGAAGCAGTTTTATGAAGGAGTGGAAGCCGGAGATCAAATGAGTATGGTGGAAGATGATGATGTGCACACTTCCACAATAAAGAACCGGGAAGCCATGTATGCTTTTTTTCAGAAGTACCTGGACAATCCGGGTGATCCGGGTGATCTTGAGGTGGAAATTTTTGACGAGAAGGAGCTGTGGGTCACAGAAACCGGTCAGCTGGCAACTTCACTGAAGGGTGAGACGCTCTATTCTTTAAATAAGAAAATTGTTGCGAATCAAAGAGCAAAGTTAAAGTTTCTTAGATCCAGTGAGGATTTTGATGAGCACATCAACAGGGTAGCTAATGAAGCAAAACAACTATCGGGATTTGTATATCCTGAGCACTTTGGACAGGCTATCTTTTCAGGCCGGAGTGTGAATAGGGAGTATGTGGTGGAAAAATACCTGGTTCCGGGGAGCGGTGAAACTATGTTGCCTGTGGCCCTTTTTATGCCTGTTGAAAAACAAAACAAAGAGGTGGTTCTTCTATTGAATGAGCATGGAATGGAACACGCTGCGGGTAAGGATAGCCTGATGATACATTCGATATTGAAACAGGGTTATTCTCTATTGCTTTTTGATGTTCCGGGCATTGGCAGTCTTGGGCCAGGTTATTTGAAAGGAGATGCCTATATTGACAACACCTCATACAATCAGTGGTTTGCAGGCATTCTAACAAATAAGTCTCTTGTAGGAATGAGGACTGAAGATATCCTCAGGATCACACATTTTATTGAAACCGACATTGGAGAATTTAAGAGTATATCTGCCATTGCATCAGGAGCAACCGGCAGTGAGTTGCTGCATGCGGCTCTCTTCGACAAGAGCATTCAAAAAATATGCCTGATTCAGCCATTTCTTAGTTTTGCCGGGATTGCCCTGGAACCGGAATATAAGCCGGTATTTATTCCATCGACCGTTGCAGGAGCAATTGAGAAATATGATCTTCCCGACCTTATGGCGGCTCTCACTCCCCGAAAAGTACTGATCATTAATCCCCTATCCGGGAATGGGGATCCTGCAGCCGCTGATAAAAAATCGTGCTTCCTGGCCTATCCCAACATTGTCTATACTCAAAAAGGTGTTGGGAAAAACTTCAGGCATTCAGTAGTGGGAGATGGAGAGCCGGTTTATGACCAGATCATTCAGTGGTTGAAATAATATGAAAGCCATCAGAAGAGTTACAATAGCCGGGGTTATCCTGGCAATTATCTTTTTTAATTCCTGTAGTGAAAGAAAAGAGGTAAAAGTCAAAAGTCCCAATGGACTGTATGAATTTACCTGTTATCTGAATAATGAAGCGAATGAGATCTATTATTCAATAAACTTTCGGGATAAGGAAGTCATACAACCTTCCCTTCTTGGATTTCTGTTTTCACAGGAGAGGGAAGAAAATTGCACTCTCATTGTTAAAGATGTGGTTAGAAAAAATGTGGATTCATCATGGCGTCCTGTTTACGGTGAGAAGAATGAGTACCCGGAGATATATTCCGAAAAAATTTTAAACATCGAGGAGGGTGAAAAGAGATACAATTTGCATGTCAGGGCCTACGATGAAGGGGTGGCTTTTCAATATGAATTTCTGGATGATACAACACACATTATTGAAGAAATAACTGAATTTGCATTACCGATCAATACATTTTTATGGGCTTCAAAAAATGCGCAGAGCAAGATATTTAAAACTGCTATGGCGGAAATGCATGATACCATCGACAGGCCTGTATTGATACAATTACCGGATTCACTTTTTCTCGCTATCGGGGAAGCGGGACTGGTTGACTTTGCACGTATGAAATTTATTAAATCCCCGGAATCATCAACCACCTTGCGGACCAGGCTGGATGGCGAAGTTAAATTTCATAAGCCTTTCAAAACGCCATGGAGATTCATTATGGCTGCTTCAGAGCCAGGTCAGATCCTTGAAAATAATTTTTTAGTGCTCAACCTCAATGAACCAAACAAAATTGAAGACACATCATGGATAAAGCCGGGAAAAGTCATTCGGGAAATTACACTCACTACAAAGGGCGGGAAAGCCTGTGTGGATTTTGCCGCAAAACATAACCTTCAGTTTGTAGAGTTTGATGCCGGATGGTATGGCCATGAATACGATGATGGCTCTGATGCTACGACAGTTGCGGTCGACCCCAGACGATCGAAAGGACCACTTGATCTTCATGAGGTGATACGATATGCAGAAAACAAAGGTATAGGCATTATTCTTTATGTGAACCGGCGAGCTCTCGAGAAGCAACTGAATGATGTACTTCCTCTGCTCAAGTCATGGGGAATAAAAGGTGTTAAATATGGTTTTGTAAATGTCGGGCCACAGGAATGGACTACCTGGTTGCATGATGCTGTTCAAAAAGCCGCTGATTATCAATTAATGGTTGATATTCATGATGAATACCGTCCGACTGGCTACTCCAGAACATATCCAAACTTAATGACCCAGGAAGGGATCAGGGGTGATGAAGAATCGCCTGATAATACCATGGTACTGAAAACTGTTTTTACAAGAATGATCGCCGGAGCCGGAGACCATACAAACTGCTATTTCGACAACCGGGTGGATAACAAAATGGGATCCCATGCTTCCCAGCTGGCCAAGCTGGTCTGTCTTTACAGTCCCTGGCAGTTTCTATATTGGTATGATCGCCCCCAGGATTCTGATACAAGAGAAAGCGGCGGGGTAAGAAGCCGGAATCAAATCATTGAAGTACCGGAATTGGCCTTTATTGATGAAATCCCAACTGTCTGGGACGATACCAGGGTGATTGACGGTTATCCGGGGGAATTTGCTGTAATAGCAAGGCGCAGTGGCAACCGCTGGTTTATTGGCGCACTCAATGGGTCCCGGACCAGGGACTTTGAAATACCACTGGATTTTTTAACTGCAGGCATAGAATATGAAGCTGTAATATTCTATGATAATCCGGATGCCGGAACAATTACCAGGGTTGGCATTGAAAGACAAACAATAACCAGCAATGAGTACATCAACCGAAGAATCAAGTCAGGTAATGGTCTGGCAATCATCATTGAAAGAATTGATTGAAAATCAGCTACAGGCAATAATTTTAATACACTTCTATGAAAAAATAGATAATCTGGATGGTTTTGTGGACATAAAGTGTATCCCGGCAACAATGTGTTGAACTAAAACGGTTTTATGAATGAGTCTGTAAACCTTTGCTCAAATATGCTGCCACCTCTCATTTCCCCAAATTTTCTGGTATATTCCTGAATCTCACCATTGGCCTCATGTTCTTTATCATGCTCACCGGTTTGATCGTAAATCTTGACTCTCAGTATATTCTGATTGCGGTAATCCGGATTATGTGGCATACCTGAACCCAGATTTTCCGGATATGCTTCTGATCTATCAATATAGTCCAGTGCTGAGTCATAGTCTCCTTTCTGACAACTGTTAAAAGCCAGCATAAGATAATTATATTCAAAAATACTCTGTGCACTTCTTTCACCTTCGTAGGGAAGGATATTTGTTTTATTAAGTACATCCAGGGATTTTTTATAATTACCGGTATTTGTCAAAGATTTACTGTAGGCAATATCAAGGAGATAGTTCCCGGGAAATTTATGAAACCCTTTTTCTGATATCTTGAGAGCAGCGTTCAGATCATTGCGTTGAGTATATATATTTGTCAATTCCCTGTAAACTCTCCATTGGCCGGGGTCAATAACCAGTGCCTTTTGCATATCTTTCAATCCCGGGTCAGAATAGAGGCCTTTCAGACAGGCCCGTGAATAGTAAAAGGGAACAAATTCAGGCTCCTCACCCCATTTTTCCAGAAGACCCAGGGCCTCATTTATCCGCCCCCTGTTCCACAGGATAAGCGCTGAATAATAGTCTGTTTTCCAAGATGGAATCTGCTTTGAGGCCCATTCAAGTATATCCAGGGTTTCTGTTCTGTACGGAAAGACATATTCCGGACTGGCTTCAAGGGCCATTTCCAGGGTTCTTTGACTTTTCTCATGATCTTCTTTATTCAACCAGGCTAGCCAATAAAGGATAATAGGATAGGACGGGACCTGTTCAAGGAGTTTAATGGCCTCATTTTGCAAATCAATTCCGGCATAAAACAGTCCAAGTTCAAGGTATTCATCCCTGGCCATTTCACTTTTAAATGAATTATTAAAGGCACTCAGCCTCCCGGCACCAGGTTTGAGAAGATAGCTTTCAAACAGGGCAAAGTGATCCAGAGGGTCAATTTCCAGTATCCTGGTCAATATCTCTTCGGCAGACTTACGATTGTTCAGTTTCCGCTGTGCGATAGCCTGGATCTTATAACTATTCAGGTTCAAGCTGTTATAAGTTACAGATCTTACAGCCAGGTTGTGGGCCAAATCCGGTCTTCCTTCCATCAGGCTGATCTCCGAAAGAAGTTGCAATGACGCACTGTGATATTCCAGGGAACGCATGGCCCACCTGAATCCGTCTTTGGCATCTGTAAAATTTCCTTTTTGTTTTTGCAAATTCCCATAGATGAAATTAGCACCCGGCGCATACGTATCTACCTTAAGTACTTTCCGGGTATACAGAAGGGCCTTGTCAATTTCACCGCGACGGGCATAGAGCTCGGCCACCCGCTCAAGGGCTTTGAGATGGAATGGTTCCTTGTCAAGCAACTCGAGGTATATATCGAGGGCTTTCTGGTAAGATCTGCGCTTCTCAAGTTCACCTGCCAGGATAAACAGATCGTCCATAGCATCTCCTTCCGCCTTGTCGGGCCTCTCCATAATAAACTGGTCTTCTGAGGAGTATAATTTTTCAATTCCCAGGTATACTTTAATGATGTCGTCCTCAGTGATGCCGTCAAATACCTCATCAAATGTCTCAGATGGCTTCATGACAACCAGGTCATTTGAGATCTCTTCTCCATTTACCGCCACCCTCATTTTTTCATTGATCTCCCGGACAGGAGAGAACAATAGATTCATTCCATCGGGTGAAAACTTCAAATGAATTGTTCCTGACTCAGCAGCACGGGTGACTCCGTCCGTACCCCTGACCGGAAACCATCGTTCTGTCCAGGAGTCTGTATTATAAGGAATAAAATCAGGTTGTTTAAAGGGTGTATGTCCACTGCTGAAACTATTCTGGTTGAACATTCTGCCGGCCTGTACCTCCACAAATTGCCCATGCGTGTCAGTAAGCAAGTTTTCCCAGATGGCTCCCGACCTGGCCTGTGAAAATAACCAGATCTTTTTCCCTGGTGTACCAAAAATTTCGGACCAGTGTCCCAGCCCGAAATCTTCATTATGGTAATAGGAAACATAATAATTATCAATACTTCCAAAGATATGGTAGGAACTATCGTCTCTGTCCTTATTTTTTTTAAACCATGAACGGTCGATACCCTGTTCATCCACAGGCCAGGGATGAGATATTCCGTTATGTCCCAGCCAGTAGTCCCCCGGAAAGTAAAAATGCAGATCCTCAGCGCTTTTCAAAGCTGTATTGCTCCAGTGATAATAAGACTGGTAAAAAGGAGTAGCATTGTACCACTGCGTTGTGGCCTCAAAATAAGAGGTTTTTGCCGGCAGGGATATGTCAACCCGCCATTGCATATGCGATGGAAGGTCCATGCCACCAATTACACAATGCACGGTGCCATCATCATCTGTGAATACTTTGTAATTTACAGGAGTTGCTGCTCCGACATGATGGCCAATCACACCTGAATTCCATTCGATTCCTCCCATAGTCCAGGGACCTCTCAAGGCAATATCTCTGAATTTTACCACATCATTTTTATAGACAAATTCCTTCCCGGTTGCTTTATCAATGGCGCCCCACACCTTGCCACCATTTTCCGGAAAGATATAGACTTCGATGTATTCATTTTCCAGTTTTACTACTTTCCATTCCCTTGGTTCACCTGTATGACTGAATCCGTCAATGCGGGAATAGGGATAAATATCATTCTTATTATGTATGACAGGAAAAGAATTGGTATCTGAGTACGGATAGGTCATAAGTGTTTCATTGTATTCTTCATAAGAACTTTGTTGCTTACATGAACCAATAACAATTGAAACAAATACAAAAAGGAGTAGATACATTTTAGCTTTCATAACAATTTCTAATTAGTGCCCGTCTATAAAGTCGGTACATATTTAAGAGTCTTGTCAAGAAAGTTCGCTGACAAGGCTTGCGAAGACTGAAAATCAGGAGTTTACTTTTGTAAATGACTGATTTGGAAGTCGAGCGTAACGCAGTCAGCGGACTTTATGGACAGACTCTAATTAGGCAAATCCTATTTCTGCATTTTAACTCATGTGGTAAACTATTTCGGTATGAACAAATATACAACATGACGGGGAAACCTTCATGGAGTATCCATATTCATATTATAAGTCGGACAGTAGTGTAAATTTTAATAAATTTATAAAATCATAATTGTGGATTTAGCCAGAAATATGATACACCATTTTTAAAAAATGCTTAGATGAAAACCAAACTACATTTTTCCCTGGTTCTCTTATTGATCAAACTTATAACACTGCAGGCACAGGATGATGTGACTTTGTTTAACTACTGGCAATATTATTCGGACGCTGAAAACTCTCTGTATAAGTATTTTTGCTCAACCGGGCTTCAGCAACTGGAAGAGAGAAAAGCTGTTATTGATAAGCTGCAATCTAAAGAGGAGTGGTTAGAACGACAGGTTTATGTTCGTAAAAAACTGGCTGCGATTGTTGGCCCCCTGCCTGAAAAAACCCCATTGAACATCCGTATTACAGGATCGATTCAAAAAGATGGTTATCATGTGGAAAAGTTGATATTCGAGTCAATGCCAGGCTATTTTGTCACTGCTGCCCTATTTATTCCCGATAATTTAAAGGGAAAAGCTCCGGCGATTCTAAACCCGATAGGACACAGTACGATGAGCTTTCGAAGGGATGTTTATCAGCATACCATCATCAACCTGGTAAACAAAGGATTTATTGTGTTAGCCTACGACCCGATTGGACAGGGGGAGCGGCTGCAATATTTTGACATATCAACGGGCAAGTCCAGGTTTGGATCCACCCAGGAACATTCTTACCCGGGAGCACAATGTTTCATATCAGGATACTCTCCGGCAAAATACTTTATCTGGGATGGTATCCGGGGCATTGATCTGTTGTTGTCAAGGAAAGAGGTTGACCCGAACAGAATAGGCATCACAGGGATTTCGGGTGGGGGAACATCGTCCGCGTATATTGGGGCTATGGATGACCGGATTCTTGCTTCAGCTCCCGAGTGTTACATCACCAGCTATAAATACCTTTTTAAAAGCATAGGCCCGCAAGATGCAGAGCAGAATCTATTTCATTTGATAAACAATGGCCTTGATCACCCCGATTTCATAGAGGTCAGAGCTCCAAAACCGACATTGATTATAAGTACAACTCGTGATTTTTTTAGTATACAGGGAGCGAGGGAATCGTTTCATGAAGCCGGAAAG
>Ga0255379_10186_pt1 | contig 11760 bp, 12 predicted proteins | sample ANMaggSeSYBR01I3_FD_182105 | JGI IMG/M metagenome (GOLD analysis project Ga0255379, IMG submission 182105) | Sediment cell enrichment communities from methane seep in Santa Monica Basin, California, United Staets - ANME aggregate JGI... | ecosystem: Environmental > Aquatic > Marine > Cold seeps >... | reverse complement strand
TTTATCCTCCAAGAAAAAGCGGGATCGATCATAAAAACTATATTTTATCGCAACCCACTGCTCAAATCCATTTTAAAGCTTTTCGTATGATTTTTAATAATTATGAGATAAAAGTTTATAAGAATCGATTGCAAAGATCCTTTGGGATGACCAATCAGCAGGTCATTCAATTTATGGTGGATCAACCAATCTCTAAAGAATTGACCGACCAGATAGGCCGAGAAAAGGATTTTTTGTTTCAGAACATTATTAGAGATCAGGCAGTGTTTCTGCCCGGAGTTAAAAAATGGATGGAAGCATTCAAACAAAATGAAATTCGCCAGGCGCTTGCCTCTTCTGGTTCTCAAGGGAACATCAATGCTATTTTAACGGCATTGAACGCAGAGACATATTTTGATGAAGTTGTCAGCGGAGACGGGCTGCCGGGTAAACCCGATCCGTTTGTTTTTCTCAAAGCGGCAGACCGTTTAGGAAAACTTCCTGTGAACTGTCTGGTGATCGAAGACGCTGTTGTTGGTGTGCAGGCAGCTAAAGCAGCTGGAATGAAATGTGTTGCGGTTACTACCTACAATCCCGCGGAAAAATTAGCAGATGCTGATTTGGTCCTTAGTAATTTAACAGAACTGACGACGGGTCATGTCAAGATGCTTTTCTCCGCTTGGTAAGAAGATACTGTCGTTCAGAAGACCACCATGTCCACAATATATCAACCTTTTATCGAGCATCATTCTTTTTGGTTAAATTTCTTGTGCAGATCAATTATTTAATAAGAAAATATAGTGTTCCTTGCTTTTCGAGAACCCGATTTAATTAAATTTAAGATATCAGGCACTATCGTCTATAATTTAGTAAATTCGGCAAACAGCATAATACACTGTTGGTTAGAAACCGGATAATAAACTCGCATAAACCGCAGGAAAATTTACTACGGAGGTATTAACAATTATGGATATGATGCTGAAAAAGATCTATCAAGGAGTTTTGGATGGCGATATGGACATGGTTACAGCTGGCGTACAGGATGCGCTGGATGAAAATGTGACCGCGGAAGTGATCCTTAAACAAAGCATGATGGGAGCGATGGCAGAGGTTGGCCAACTTTTTGAGGATGGAGAATATTTTGTACCGGAACTTCTGGTTGCCGCGCGTGCGATGCAGGGTGGTTTGCAGATACTGAAACCATTTTTAGCGGCGGAAGCTGTGGAACCAATTGGGAAAATTGTTACCGGAACTGTGAAAGGTGACCTCCATGATATCGGCAAAAATCTGGTTGGAATAATGATGGAAGGGGCGGGTTTTGAGATTATTGACATGGGCACGGATGTCTCCCCTGAAAAATTTGTGGAAGCGGTGAAGGAATCTGGTGCGCAGGTGGTTGCATTGTCAGCATTGTTGACGACAACCATGGCGAATATGCCTAATACGATCAAGGCGTTTGAAGAATCTGGATTGCGGGATACGGTTAAGATCATGGTTGGCGGCGCGCCAGTCACAGAAGAATACGCAAAGAAGATCGGCGCGGATGGGTATGCACCCGATGCCAGCCAGGCAGCAAAAGTTGCCTTGGCCTTTGTTTCCTGAATTAAATTATTTTAAATCAATAACCTTTCCGTTGGTTATGCGCGGAAGGTCATTACTTTTTAGGCGGAAGACAGCATTGGGAGTGCCGGCGGCGGCCCAAATCTCATCATATTCCATCAGATCTCGGTCGATAAAAACTTCCATTGGAAACGTATGGGCTACTGGCGGTACACCGCCAATCGCATAACCAGATTTTTCACGAACAAAATGTGCATCTACTTTTTGAAGTTGAAAGTTAAATGCCGCATTTACTTTATCGACATCCAGTTGATTTTTTCCGCTGACCAGGAATAGCAGTGGCTGGTCACCTGTTCTAAAGATGAGTGATTTTACAATTTGTCCTACTGCACAACCTACAGCATCCGCGGCTTGTTGAGCGGTACGTGTGCTTTTGGCTAGTTCCTGAACATCCAATTTGAGATTGAAGCGATTGAGATAATTCTGAACTTTTTGGCAGCTTGTTGATAGGGACAAGGTGTAATTCTTCCTGATTATTGTTATTTTTTAGTATAGTATGAAAAAAACTACTTAAACCAGCTGTGAAAAAAGCGGGGAGGGAGGGATTCGAACCCTCGGTCGAGTTTTACCCCGACAACCGCTTAGCAGGCGGTCCCAATCAGCCACTCTGGCACCTCCCCATTTGACACCAGGCAGTAAGGCGGAGGGAGAGGGATTCGAACCCACGATGAAGCTTTCGCCCCATACCTGTTTTCAAGACAGGCGCCTTAAGCCACTCGGCCATCCCTCCAGTACTCCTGGATAGGCGGATAGATTTTAACATATTTTACACTGCCTGTTCCTGTTTCAATTAATAAGATGTTGTTATTGAGAGTGTCTGCAGGAAGCAAAGAGATCATGTTGCCCTGCTCATGATGGCGTCTGACGTGTATCAATCTTCATCAACCAAACCAAGATAGTAACGGAAACTGAACTCGCCTATTTTCACCAGATCACCGTTCTTCAGGACGGTACCAACGCCGGAGATCGGGGTGTAATTGATCCATGTGCCGCTGTCTGAGTGCAGATCGGCGATAGTCACATTACCGGATGGGTTCTTCTGTATGCACGCGTGGCGGGGGCTGACGGATGGATGCGCGAGGATGATAGAAGCCTGCTCTGGGTCGCTGCCGATGATTTGTTCATCTTCGGTGATCTCCAGTTTGCCCATAATAGCGGTGGTTTCACCCCCGACCTGCTTGAAATATGGGGTTGGTACCAATTCGTCCGGCGTGCTGTAGATGGGTGTCCGATAATTAGAATCAGCACTTCCAATTTCTAAGCTGGCGAGACCTGGCACAGATTGAATGAGCGGGTCAATAGTGGGTTCTGTTTCCGATCCCTGCGCGGGCATTAGCGCGCGTAATTGGATCCTGCGGCGCAAAAACACACCCGCGAATACTGTTCCTCCTAATCCTAGAATTGCGAATAGGATCCAACCGCCGCGGTTGAAGAATTCGAGAAAAGCGGTCAGCCAGGCAGGGTAGAGAGATTCTACAATTATCATCACAGGTCGCGGCGGGCTGAGGCTTCGGAAACCGAGGATATCTTCCACTTCCACTGAAACCAGATGCTCTCCGCTGAAGGTGTAATCTTCCAGCGGCCAACCGAAGAAATTATATGGCTCAGCGGAGTTCTCCGCTATCAGCTGCCCATCCACATACAAACGGGTTGCTTTTAGCTGGCGCGAATATCCATCCGGAAAAATAACTTCTGCCTGCAAAGTGGTGACCACGGGCTGCAGTTCACGTCTGTTTCCAGTACCTGAGAACTGGCGGGTGATCTTATTCGGCAGGTCAATGAACACAGCGGAAGGAAGATTGAGGTCGATTGAAAAGGGAATTTCAGGTGAAGCGGTTTCCTGGCTGCCATATATGGCGCGAACACGGATAGTGTGGGCACCGCTCTGGTTGATGGTTGAGGTGTAGCGGATGCGGTACACGCTGCGCAGCACACCGAGATAGTCTTCAGCGTTTGGCGCTGCCCTGTCTTCTGTGTAAAAGAGAAATTTACCGCCGGTAGATAGTGCTAACTGATTCAGGGCGGTCGCGGCAGGGGAGTTTGAGGCGGTTTCCGGCGCCATCAGCCATATATTGACTGGCACACGCGCTTCGATCGCGCGCGCTTCAAGCGAGCTGATCGCGGGCAGGTCATTATCCAGAGGAAGGGGAGTTATATATAGGATGGACTGCTTGCTTTGTGCGATCAGGTTGGGTTTTGCGGCGATATCAAACGCCAGGTTTAAGCTGGTCATGTTTGGTTCAAAATTGAACAGATTGGGTTTGTAATTCTGAAGTTGAAAAGTGAATGCATCCTTTTCTTGCAGTTTTTCCACCAAGATACCCTCATTGCTGGTCAAACTGTACTGGTTGGTGCCGCCGCTTTGCAGATCATTCAGCCAGGAAGCCAGATCGAACACGACCGTCTCGTAGCGGGTGGGAATAGACGCGTTGACACGGTTGCTGAGTGTCGCGCCTAAATTGAAAGCGATGATCGTATGTAATCCCGGCTCAAGGAGCTGGGTCTCGTTGACCGGCATCTCGAGACCGTCTTCCAGCACGGTGAAGGAGTTCAGATCTAAACCAGGGATAAATTTTCCCTGTGCGTCATAGGCATCTACGAATAGGGTCACTTTTGGGAACTCGTCGATCTCCGGTGGGTAAACAACGATATTGAAACTGCCCTGGGCCAGGGCGGGTAGGGAAAAGGATAGGAAACCAAGGATGAAAAGGGCAGAAGCAGCTGCTCGTTTTACCCATATTCGGTAGATGGACATTGTTTTTATTGTACTTGGGTTTCGATTAATAATAAATAATGATATTGTGAAGTGTATCCCAGTTGAATCGTACGCATCTACAGATGCGCGACGGCATAATTTTACGGGAAAATGCCCTGATTGTTGAGCCCCTCAATGCAGAGGGCGAACCCGGGGTGGTACTCCAGGCAGGTAGTGAAATCCTCGATCCCGCCCTGCTTATCCCCCACAGCGATCTTTGAAATGCCGCGCCAATAGTAGCTTTCTTCTAAAGCCGGCTCATCGTCGCGTACCATTTCGATCGAGTTGGTGCTGGCTTTCTCGATCACGTCTGTGTAGCGCCCGGTGTAGTAGTAGGCGAAAAATGGCCCGGTTTGGTACCACAGGATGCGGTAGGGGCGCACAGTGATATCCTCCGGCAGCGCGTCGTACAGCGCGAATGCTTGGTCATAGGCATCCGCAGCGCCTTTATAATCGCGCAGGCTGACGAGATTGGTACCGTAATTGAAAAATGCGAAGAAGCGGTCCACGCCTTCCAACTTGTAGATCTCATCCTGCGCTTTCTTAAGCGCGTTCTTGTGGTTTTGAGTCACATCTGCGTTATCTCCCAACAGATTAAGGACATCATTTTTCCGCTGTTCTGGATAGACAACTAAGTATGTGTAATTAAAAGAGCGCCACTCTCCGATAAGAGTGTCATACGATTGCTGGTAATCAGCTTTGATGTATGAGTCCTGCGCGATGAAGAATCCCTCGCGGTCATTGTAGCCGTTGAATACTTGATAATGTCCCATCCAGGTCATGTGGAAATGGATGTCGCGGAACTGGGGACCTTTTTCGATGATGACCGGAAAACCCGCTGCGATCAGGCGTTTGAGCGTGTCCATATTGCCGCCTGCACGTACAAGAGCGCCCAACCCGGGCTGCTGGTCGGCATACGCTGCCATTTCATACGGCATGACGTTCTTATCCAATTTGTAAGGTTTCAATGCCAGCGCGGCATCATCATGTGTCCCTTCCCATCCCCACATTGAAAGCAGTGTGGCGATATTCGCTGGCCCGCAGTAATTCCAGCGGTTGTGCTGCGAAAAATACTCCCCCCGTGCGATCTCGAAGGTGAGTGGGATCGGAGCGAAGGTTGCAGTAGGGCCCAAAATTTCAACATGGGATTCGTCCGTGGGTGTCTCGTTTTCCACGTGTGGGCCGGGAAGCAGATCTGGGGCAGGCGTACCTTCTGTCTCTGATGAGAAAGCGATCTCTTCTGGCGGATGTAGCCACACCCGCACGCGGATGATCCACGAATTAAGATGCCAACCAACTTTCTCCTGGAAAGTGGGGTTGAGGATCAGTGCGTAGAAGATGATTGTCAGCACAGAAAGGATCGCTAATACGATCAAAACGCGTTTCTGCATGCAGCGATTATATCATTTCAAATAGAAAATCAGGATAAATATTATCCGAATTACATCTTCACGGCTGTGATTACAAGATTGCCGCTTTTCACGGGACAAAATGGTACGTTTCCCATTTGCCCAGAACAGGAAATCTGGTGAAAACCTGCTTTTTCAAGCAGAGGTAAAAGCAAATTTTGTTTTAAAGGAAACAATCTTGTTGTGGATATATTCTTCTTCCAGGGGCCGATTCCATCTCGAAAGAGGCGGATGATATTGAAAGTGATTAACCCGTCGGGGTCGAAATCGTAAAAACGAAGGAACAACCATTCACGGGTGCCTTCAAACTGCGATTGTGTTCCAAGCCAGCGATTCTTTTCTGCCATGACTGCGTCAAAGTTTCGGTTTTGGAGCAGGAGTAACCCGCCTGGGTGCAGGCATTTTGCCATATCTGTTAATGCGCCCAAGATTGCTTCCTCCGAAAGCAGATGCGGCAGGGAATTCCCCAGGCAGATGATCGTATCAAAGGGGTAGGTGGATGAATTGCTAAATAACTCAGCCAGAGCGCCGAACCCGGCCGTTTTGAAGTCTACATTCAATTGGGCTGCACGCGCGTTCTTTTTTGCTGCCCGGATCATCTCTTTGCTGATATCTGCGCCGGACACATGATTATTCGCTTTAGCAAGGGCAATCGCGTGCATACCTGTCCCGCAGGCGGCATCCAGCACGCGGGCAGGTCGGCCTTTTTCGGGGACAGATGATTGTGATTTTTCCAGAAGAAAAGGCATCTCGGCTGACAGGCGCTCTTCCCAGTTCACGAAGCGGTCGTAATCATCGCTGAAATCGTCATAGGCTTCTTTTTTTTTCATAAAATTATTTTAACTGGTAATATCTTGTTTTACAGACAAGGAACTAACTTTCCACAGCGTATCACAACGTCCATTGTGTCTATAGGTTACACAAAACAAAGAAAAAACTGTCCATTGTGTCCATTGTTTCCACCCTGTTTCATTCCAATTGCACCCGAATTGCACCGGGAAAGGCGACTCAAATTTCCATATATTGTGAATTTGCTGCTAATTTAGTAAGTGTCTACTTATGAGTGGTACAAAATTTGGGGGCTTGACAATTCGACGATATCATCTTGCTCTGCATGAGAAGCAATCCTAAAAAAGTCCATCCATTTTTTCCCTCATAAGGCAAATCTTCATCCAGTTTTTTTACTGGTAATATTATTTTGCTGAACAAGTGAGAGGCTCCACGTCTGGAACTATTGAAACCTTACGTAAAACTTGAGCCATAAAAAGGAAAAATCATTAATGCTAATAAAAGAAATATTTTTCGTACATGTACCTCAACATCAATATTTGATGTTAAAACAATTTGTTAACGAACACCCATACAAAGAATTTAATAATAAAGGCATAAAGCATGAATACATTATTACAGGGAAGGGAAAACGTACAATCATATTATTATCAGGGGCTCTGTTCAATCCATATATGTGGTTTTACATTATAGAAAAATTAAAAAAAGATTTTTGCATCATAGCTCCAAAATTTCCTAAAATCGGTGCAGGAGCAAAGGAATCTGTTAAGTATATTAAAAATATTTTGGATAACGAAAAAGTAAGTAAGTCAGTGGTTGTTGGGTATTCATATGGAGGTGGCATAGCACAGTACTTTGCGGAGGTGCACCCTGAATATATTGATACTCTTGTTCTTTCACATTCAGGCATATTACGAAGAGAAGACTCAATAAAGAAAACTGAAAAAATGATAAGTAAACTTCGGTTTCTGCCCTCTTTTTCAATAAATATAATCAAATACCTAAGGACAAAAAGCGGTAAAGAATCAGAGTGGTACAGTTTTAGAAAGGCATTACTCAATTTGATGTCTGAATCAATAACAAAAATTATTTTTATTGATCATTTTAATAAAAATCTGGAGTTTTTAAAAGAGATTGAGTACTTACCCGTTGGTAGAGTATCATGGAAAGGCAAAACGATAATCTTAGCTACACGTTCTGATAAGGATACTTTCAAGTATTATGATGAATTAACAAGTATTTATAATGTCAACATCAGTCACATATTCAATGAACCTGGTGGACATCATATGATTTTTCTTTATCCGGAGAAATATACATATATATTAATAAAGCTTATCCAACAAACGGGCAGCACTTAATATAGCAGCGAATAGCTGACTATGCTTTACTTCGTCTAAATTGCTTCCGGTTTTTCAACCTCCAGAGAAATCACAGTTTTTCTCCACTAGTTAAAATGATGGCACATCGGGGAATCGAACCCCAAACCTACTAGTATAAAGAATAAAAGAGGTATCCTCGTTTCACTCTATCCTGTATATCGGTTCTATTATGTTTGAATTGTGAGGTAAAACTGTCTTTTACATCTATAGCTTCTATAATCTCTACTCAGGTTGCGCGAAGTGTGCAGTTCAACTTGAAAGCTCTTATTTACGTTTGAAAGCAATCGCATAGCAAAAACCACCCAAATATTCCTTATAAAATACAATTTCATATTTAGATTGAATATAACCTACCAAGTCTCTGTTAATAAAATCAAAGCCAGCTGATTTTGCGGCCAAATAATAAAGATGATTAAATGCCCTGTTTGGAAACTGCGCGCTTGTCTTGCCATCTACAATAACGAATCTTCCTTCAGGTTTTAAGTATTTCATTACCCTATCGATGGCTTGAGAATATTCCGGTATCATTCCGATGGAAGCCGTACTTACCGCGCAGTCAGCAAGCACGTCTGTATTAAATTCAAGGAGGTTCGCGCTGACTAAGGTAATATTATTCCAGTCCTTCTTATCACAACGCGAAGCAGCAATATTAAGCAATTCTGGGGTTAGATCTAAGCCAATAATCCTACCATCATTCCCGATATTCTTTTCCAGTAACTTGAAATTTAAGCCAGTTCCACAACAAATATCAAAAACTGTGTCACCCTTTCTCAGATTTAATGATTCAATCGATTCTTTTCTTATAGTTGACTCCTCAGCTAGTCCACCCAGGGCAATTGTCCTGTCATAGGCAAATGACAGCGCACCAAACCCTTTTCTAATTTTGTCAAAGTGTTTTTTGTTTTCCATAGTCGTTTTTTGAATATCTCCTTTTTTTGAATGTGTTGTGATATACTGTATAACATAAAGATAATTGTATATCATAACGTTCAGTTGTCAATTCACAACTAGCTCGATATGTAACATAAGTCACATATCGCCAAAACTAACTCAAAACTGGAGAATAAAAATGAAAAAAACCGATCGCCGAGTCGTGCGTACAAAACGAATGTTGCGAGAAGCCCTGCTAGACCTCGTCACTGAAAAGGGTTTTAATGCAATTTCAATTCGGGATATTACGGAACGTGCTGATGTCGCTTATGCAACCTTTTTTCGCCACTATGAAAGTAAAGAAGCTTTACTTGCAGAGCAAATCGAAATGCTAATAAAAGAATTTGAGGAAATGGCCCATATTTCGGCGCCCGATTCTCCTGTAGAAGCTGAAGGGATACTCTTATTCAAGCATATTGGGAGTAAAAAGGTTCTCTACCGTAAACTGTTAAGCAACCATAATTGTCAACCCGTCGTAAATAGACTTAAGGAGGTCATCAGTAGCCATACACGTCCATACCTGGAGCCTTTCTATGACCAAGGCAAACAACCAGTAATTCCACTGGAAATAGCCATAAACCACATCGCGGCTTCAACCTTGGAATTGGTTATCTGGTGGATAGGGCACAATCCTTCGCTTCCTCCTGAGCAAATGGCCAACATCTACAGGCTTCTGGTGATCGACACCACGTTGAATGCCATTGCTTACAAAGATGCTTATTAAAGAAGTACTTATAATGAATACGAAATCTAGATTTATTACCATCATCATTTTGACATTGGTGGTCCTGGGGGCTGCCGCCTTCTACGTTGTCTTGAGTACCCTGAGGTTATAATGTAATCACGCTCGCTGGTTGAGAAAGTCACGGTCTAGTGAGTTGACGATTATTGATCTGTTATTCGCTATCCAAACTTGTGGTTAGAGAACAATGAACATACACAGATGTTGGCAATAATTATGGAGTACAAAATGAGAAATAAAGCATTAATCAGAACCTCACTGTTTTATTTGATTGCAATTAGTATGTCAAATTTCTTCAGATTTGACATACTTGGTTTAAGAGACACAGTTGAAAGTATGCCTGTTTGGACAATAACCTTATTTAGTCCCCTGGGTGCCAGTGGAATACTAATTGGAGCATTGATTTCCATTTATCTGCTGAGAAAGGAGAGAAAAACAGAGTTTTCAATTTTTGGTAGTTCGCAAAAATGGAGTCTCGCTATGGTTATTGTACCAATACTGGTGATGAGCATAATAGGTGTCAAGAACACAAACGGTGTTAATGTTCATTACTATGGTTTTATTGCCGGCATTGGGACGTTAATTTATTGTTTTTGTGAAGAAATTGGTTGGAGAGGTTATTTACAGGATGAATTACAAAATATAAATATTTGGCAAAGGGCAATAATTATTGGTTTTTTGTGGTACTTCTGGCATTTATCATTCATCAGAAACCAAAGTATTGTTGATAACCTGATATTTTTAGGTTGGATGATTTTCGGCAGTTGGGGTATTGGAAAGGTAATCGATTCAACAAAATCTATTTTTGCAGCCACTTGTTTTCATATGATTGTTAATATTATGATGTTTAATTCCATAGTAAAAAATGGACTCGCCTGGAACGAAAAATTAATAATATTAGGAGTATCTGTAGGGATATGGATGCTGATTCTGAAAATGTGGGAAGAAGGATATACTATTGAGAACACAAAATAAACTGCATTTAAATGCAGTTTATTCAAATCGTTGAGAATAAGAAATGAAAGTTAACAAATTTAGTTTAGGATATGTGAGAAAAAAAGAAGAAAAAATGAAAACACAAACAAGATTCCCCTACCAGTTTTTCGTGGTTACATTCACCTGGTCGTGGTTGATCTGGCTGCCGCTGGTTCTGATAGGCAAAGGCATCTTACCGATGGGAAAAGACCTTCTTGCATTGAGCACACCAGTGTCTATTTTGGCTGCCTTTGGCCCAGCAGCAGGAGCCTTTTACTGTCTCAGAACATTACATGGGAAAGATGCCGTTCGCCAATACATGCGTGGTCTGGTAAACTTCCGTTTTGGCTGGCGGGCGTGGCTACTTCCCGTGTTGTGTTGGGGGGGAGCACCTGGTTAGCGTGGGCATTGCCGGAACTATGGGGAGAGCCACGCCTGGAAATGCTCTTGCCCTCCGTATGGGTTTTCCTGCCTTATGTTTTGATTATGATTTTTTTAGGCGGCGGACAGGAAGAACTGGGCTGGCGTGGGTATATTTTGGACTCATTGGAAGAGCGACTAGGGGCGTAGCTGGGTAACCTGGTTCTGGGGGTGGTCTGGGCTTTCTGGCACTTGCCGTTATTTTTTATTCCGGGAACCAGCCAGACTTTTATGCCATTTGCCGGGTTTGTGCTACTCACAATAGGCTATTCCTAGTTCTTCGCTTGGGTGCGTCAGGCCTCTGAAAAACGCACGCTGGCCGGGTTGGTTACCCACGGCTGGGCCAACGCGTTTGTTCCTCTTTTTCCTATAGTGGTAATGGTCGAGGGGGCAACGCAGCCGCGCTATTGGATTTGGGTAAGCCTGACATTTGTGATTGGTTTGGTAACGATGGTTATTCGCTCACGAAAAACAAGGTGAACGCAGCAGTTGCATGGTGTATCTTGAAAAGTGATTGTTTTTTTACCAGTGCAATTTCGGGAGTGACAGAGTGTTTGCGAAAGTGGCTTTTTTCTCCCGCCTATCCCCCCTTTATCCCCTATAACATCCCCCAAATATTTTCAAAATTGTCACCTTTTGTCACCTTAAATAGAAACATGACGCACTGCTACAGACTCTACAGCGTAGAGGCTGTAGGTCTTTTTCTTATTAGGTATTCTGGGATTAGCTAACAATGGTTGCTTTGTTAAAAAGAATGAT
>Ga0255379_10183_pt1 | contig 11787 bp, 7 predicted proteins | sample ANMaggSeSYBR01I3_FD_182105 | JGI IMG/M metagenome (GOLD analysis project Ga0255379, IMG submission 182105) | Sediment cell enrichment communities from methane seep in Santa Monica Basin, California, United Staets - ANME aggregate JGI... | ecosystem: Environmental > Aquatic > Marine > Cold seeps >... | reverse complement strand
TTATCACTCTCCGGAAACTTCTTTTCCTTTCTTTTTTGAATAAAGATTCTTAACAAGCGATCGATACTCCACAGATAATCTTTCCGGATCGAAGCAATAACAATTAAAATGCCAGCTTCAATCATATCTTTATTAATGATGAAATAGTGTCCTTCTGCAATTGCATTTGAATGGACAAACGGCGGATTTGCCACATAATACAAAAACAGTAAAAGGACTCCTGAAATGCTGGACACCCGGGTAAAAATGCCAGATGCCATAACCAGTGCTTCCATTATGACCAGAAAGGATTTCGATATTACTGAACTGAACGAAAAAGTTTCAACGGGAAAAATCAGGAACGTGGAGATCAGCCGGATAATCCCGGGAGGCAACCTTGTTGCCGGCTTTGCCCATGCGCGTGATTTGATCTATGTTTCAACCTGGATTAAGAATTACTTTACTGATGAGAAAGTGATTGAAACACTTTGGATGTATGAAGCCTGTGGCATCAATACCACGATTATGAGGACCGATGAACAGACCATCCGGATACTTAAAGAGTATTGGAAAAGAGGCGGCAAAATCCAGTGGCTGGCTCAGACATATCCAAAAGATGACGATCTTTCAAATATTCAGATAGCCATTGATAATGGAGCAATTGGTGCTTTCGTAATGGGAAATATTGCCGATAAAATTGAATATAATAACCAGTTGGAATTCCTGGCTAAACCCATTGAATTCATCAAATCACAAGGTTTGATAGCAGGAACTGCCGCTCATTCTATAAAAGTGCCGCAGCGTTGTATTGAATATGGAATTGAACCGGATTTTTTCATGAAAACCATGCATCATGACCAATACTGGTCGGCACATCCAAAGGAAAACCGAAACGAATATGTAGTTAATGCATCCAGCAGCCTGGACCATAATCAACAACACGACAACATCTGGTGTGTTGACTCTGAGGATACGGCTGCTTTTTTCAAAACCTGCAAAATACCCTGGATTGCCTATAAAATATTGGCAGCCGGAGCTATCAAACCGGATGACGGATTTAAGTACGCTTTTGAAAATGGAGCTGATTTTCTTTGCGTTGGGATGTTTGATTTTCAGATAATCGATAATGCCAATATTGCACATAATATCTTAAACTCTGATTTAAACAGAGAAAGGAAATGGTTTGGTTAGGGTTAACCATTTAATAATTCCGATTTTTTTTTTGATACCCGTTAAATAGTTGCTAAACTTTTACAATTATGAAAAAGAATGCATCTCTGGCCATATGTAAAACGTTTTAAGGAAATCAGACAAAAATACGGGGGAAAGTACGGATCACGATTTACCATGATGAGGAATGGGCGATCATTGAAAGCCAGACAGTATTCGTGACCCGGCGTGCCGGGATTGGCGATTGGGAAGGTAAAGCCAGCGTGCCGGATGCACTTCCCCGCTGGTTCGAGTTGTTCACCGTTAACGATAAGGGGCAGGATGGTAAAGATGCTATTAAAGAACCATCATTATTTATTACCGGAGCAACCTCCATGGATGATTGTCTTTTAATTTTGAATTATCCGGCCAGTCTGTCTGGAAAAATGGGGTTACAACGATTGAACCTGTCAGCCCGGGTGTTACCTCTGCCAAAAATGTTTTTGATAATATATATATAGAGATCATTAGGCCAAAGCCAAAAATAATTGATAAAAATAAAATCGGGAAATAAATATGGAGATCGCAATCAGCGGGACGGAGGCTCATCTTTGAGTATTCCCTTCAGGCGGTAGAGATTCTCAAGATGCCTGTTCATAATCGCCTCGCCGGCCCCGACCTGGATGATATAATCATCATCAGCGCCATATCCTCCATACGATGCAGAACGTATATCAGGCACGTATCCGGGGAAATCACCTCCGGAACTATAGGTGTAACCAAAAAAGAACGGATGCCCAGCCTCGGCATTTTCCTTCCAGTAAAGCTGGTTCCATATCAGCGGTTCGCCCAGTAACGAAGCTATGGCAATGTCATTATTAATAAGTACCGTTGTAAAATGAATATTAAAAATATGTTCCTTATCGAATCGTTTTGTAAACTCCAGTGAGTCGGATATTGCCTTTAATGATACTTCTCCACTAATTACTGGCGACAGGGAGTTTGTAAGGGCTATTACTTCGTTTCCTAAAATTGTACCGGCCTTTTCTATCATCCCGTAATCGGTTTCGCTATCTTCTTTGGGGTGCATACTCATAAACATAGGATTGATATCGCCTGCTCCTCCCTGTACGAACATGCAAATCGTATTATTTCCAAATTCCTCTTCCACTATTCTTGCAGCAACTCCCGGATAATCCGCAGAAATATCATAGTTCTTACCGTTCACTACGGGATGACAGGCATACTGCATGATAATAACGCGTGGATTACCCTCTTTATCCTCAATCTTAATAACCCCAACTTCGGGGTCAACCGGACCGTAAGGTATTCTTTCGGCATTCTCCCACATTGCCCGTGCATCTCCCCTGTTTACCAGCCTGTTATAACCAAACTGGGGGAAACTCTTATATCCTGCGGAAATCCGGGCCGGAAACATATTCTTAAGTGCTTCATCCAAACCGTCAATCATCGCTTTTTCCACCCTGCGGGCATAAGGCAAATCATGGTCCGGAGCGTAATAATCTCCAAAAACGGGGCCAGAATGTGTATGAGAACTGCATATTAATAAATGGGAAATATTAAACCTCTCTTTGGCTGTGTCAATTACCCGTTTATTGCAGTATTTAATTAAATCACAGGAGATAATCCCAACCCGATACCCATTAAGGTCAAATACCAGAACCCGTATATTAAGCGGGTCATGCAGACCTGTCGAAGATCCTTCCCTGCTATATCCACCCCATATCCTCGTACCGACCGGCGGTGTGATATCTGCTTTGGCGACACCCACATATAATTCCCCCTCACTGCTCAATGAACCCTCATTGCCCAATGAATATGTATCCGGAACTGAAAACAGCATGCCGAATAGTAGTGCGAAAACAAAAACGATTTTTATTCTGTTCATTATTTAATCCTTTAAAAAATCTTCATTTTTAAAACTATACCCTGTATCATCTAACGGGACCGAGGTTCATCTTTGAGTATTCCCTTTATCCGGTAGAGGTTTTCAAGATGCCTGTTCATAATCGCCTCGCCGGCCCCGACCTGAATAATATACTCATCATCAGCGCCATATCCTCCATACGATGCAGAACGAATATCAGGCACATATCCGGGGTTATCACCTCCGGAACTATAGGTGTAACCAAAAAAGAACGGATGCGCAGCCTCGGCATTTTCCTTCCAGTAAATCTGATTCCATATCAGCGGTTCACCCAGAAACGAAGCTATGGCAATGTCATTATTAATAAGTACCGTTGTAAAATGAATATTAAAAATATAATCCTTATCAAACCGCTTTGTAAACTCCAGTGAATCGGCCATTGCTATTAATGATGTTTTTTCTCTTAATTCGGGGGATAAAGATTTTGCAAGATTTATCACTTCATATGCTAAAATAGAGCCCATTTTTTCCATATGACTGTAATCAGTCTGATTTTCATCATTTGGTCCATTTCTATCCGGGCTCTGGAACATAGGATTAATATTGCCGGCGCCGCCCTGTACAAACATACAAATTGTATTATTTCCAAACGCTTCTTCCACTTTTTTTGTGGCGGGTCCGGGATAATCAGCAGATATATCATAGTTGGTGTAATTGGTAACGGGATGGCAGGCATACTGCATAAGAACAACTCTTGTATCCCCGTTTTTATCTTCAATTTTTATAACTCCAACCTCGGGGTCCACAGGACCATAAGGTATTCTTTCTCTATTTTCCCACATTGCCCGTGCATTACCTCTATTGGTAAGCCTGTTAGCGCCAAGCGAAGGGAAACTCTTGTATCCTGCAGAAATCCGTGCCGGAAACATATTCTTAAGCGCTTCATCCAATCCATCGAGCATAGCTTTTTCAACTGAACGGGCGTATGGTGAGAGATAGTCGGGTGACCCATATTCACCAAATGCAGGACCTGAATGGGTATGTGAACTGCATATCAATAAATGAGGAATATTAAAACTATCTTTAGCTATAGCCAAAACACGATTATTACAGTATTTGAGTAAATCACACGAGATAATTCCAACCCGATACCCATCAAGGTCAAGCACTAAAGCCCGAATAAAGAGCGGATCGTGAAGGCCGGTTGACGGTCCTTTTCTACCTCCATACCCACCCATTGGAATTGGCCCTTCCGGGGTAATATTTACTTTGGCGACACCCACATATAATTCCCCCTCACTGCTCAATGAACCCTCATTGCTCAATGAATATGTATCCGGAACAGAAAACAGCATACCGAATAATAGTGCGAAAACGAAAAAGATTTTTATTCTGTTCATTGCCCAAAAATTACTTTATTTCGAAACTTCCCTTTTGCTTAATGTCTTCACATGAACTTCCAATCATAACTTCAAACACCCCCGGCTCAACTACAGGTTCCATAAAACTGTTAAACAAGAACAAATTTTCATGATTGAGACTGAATTCAACCGCTTTCTTCTCCCCTGGCTCAAGCGATACTTTTTTAAATCCCTGGAGTTCTTTTACCGGAACAGACATTGTTGCCTTCAAATCATTTATATACAGTTGAACAATCTCATCACCCTTCCGGTCACCCGTATTCTGAACATCAACACTAACTTTAATAACACCATACTGCCCCGTTTCTTTCGGTGTAATCTGAAGGTTGCTGTATTCATATTTCGTATAACTGAGCCCGAAACCGAATTCCCATAAGGGCGATGCCGGCATATCAGCATATGCTTTTCCCCACGCATTATTTATCCAATACTCTTTTCCCGGCATACGATTATAATAGACAGGCAACTGCCCCGAATGACGGGGAACGGTTATTGGCAGTTTCCCGCCCGGATTATAATCACCAAAAATAATATCCGCAACAGCATGTCCTCCCCTTTCTCCCGGCAGCCAAGCTTCAACTATGGCAGGAACATTTTCTGCAGCCCATCGTATCGACAGGGGTCTCCCGTTAATCAATACCAGTATGGTGGGAGTTCCCGATTCATAAACTGCCTTGAGCAGGTCCTCCTGAAGGCCCGTCAAATCCAGACTCGCCACATCATAAGCCTCTCCGTTGGTACCTTTACCCCCGGCTGTTTGCCACTCATTTTCACCCAGCACTACAATGGCTACATCGGCATCTTCTGCAGCTTTCCGGGCCTTTAAAATCTCGTTGTAATCAGTACCAATCACATCGCATCCCTGCACAAATTCAACAACGGTATTGGGAGAAGTCCCGGCTTTTATACCGTCCAGAACTGTGACAATATCCTGCAATATGACTTCTGCAGTATAGTCTCCAAGCTGGTTCTTCTCATGGTCTGCATTTGGACCTATCACCGCAATTCTTTTAATATCCTTCTTCAGTGGTAGGAGGTTATTCTCATTTTTCAATAAAACTATCCCCTCACGTGCCGCTTCTAATGCAACTTCCTTACTCTCTTTTGTATGGGTTATTTTCACTGCATACTCAGGATCGACGTATGGATTTTCAAATAAGCCGAGGCGGAATTTCAGTCTGAGGATTCTCCTGACGGACCTGTCAATTAAATCCATAGAAACCTTTCCCTCTTTTACATTTTCAATCAGCGGTGTCATATATCCTTCTTCGTATGATATCCCCACGTCAAGCCCCGCTTTAATGGCTATCTCACCCGCCTCTTTTTGATTTGCGGCATGGCGTTCAACTACGATGGTTGATATGCCGCCGCCTTCTCCGAGAACCAAACCCTCAAATCCCAGCTCATTTCTGAGAATATCGGTTAAGAGAAATTCCGATGCATGTGCTGCACGTCCGTCAATCGCAGGATACGTAGCCATCACGCCAAGAGCACCACCCTTCTTTATCCCTGCAACCCAAGGAGGTAAAAATACTTCCCGCAGTTTTCTTTCCGATATTTCCATAGCACCCTTTTCCATTCCGCTTACCGGCTCGCTCTGCCCGGGATAGTGGCAGAATCCGGCAACCGTCTTATCGTTTGCGGAAATATCATCTCCCTGAACTGCACCAGCTATGGTTTCTGCAATACGTGAGCAGATATAGGGGTCCTCGCTGTATCCCTCTTCATTCCTGCCCAATCTTGGATCCCTGTTCGGCTCAATAACAAGCGTAAACAACTGGTGTATTCCCGCAGCGCGCCCTTCACGGGCTGCAATCGTATATATCTTCTTCACCAAATCCATATTCCAGGTACTGCCTATGGTTAGCCCCTCTGGAAAAATCGTACCTCCGGAACACATTAATCCGTGTGTCCCTTCCTCTGTCTGTAAAAGCGGAATCCCCAGCCGTGTTTTCTCTGTTGCTATCTTTTGAAGTTCATTGAAATACTCTGCCTGCTGACGGGTACCTTTGTGCAGAATAGTATTCGCAAGTGTAAAAAATCCACCGGCTGGACCGAGACCTTCAACATGTTTTCCTTCTGTAAACTTCCTGCACCCTTCAGTTTTTGCCGGTATGTCTTTACCCAATTCCCCAACATAAACACACGGCATATTCATCTGTCCGACCTTCTCCTCCAGTGTCATCCTGCCAAGCAGGTCCTCAACCCTTTTTTCTATCGCCTGGCTGGAATCCATGTATAGTGGCTTTTGACCAAAACCAGTATAACTGAATAAAGAAATTAAACCTATAACCAATGCTATTGTAACAACTTGTCTTTTTAAGAACATTTGACCCTCCTGTTATTAAATTACAAATAAGATATCATTAGAATATTAAGTAATATCAATGTCTGTATTCATTTTGAACTTTGTCATTCATACTAATATGTTCATCATAAGTCGGAATTTCATATTCCCTTAAAATATCTTTAACTCTAATATCGGGGTCCCGGCTCTCTAAAACCATCCAGTTTTCGGGGTGATATATTTTTACGTTGATTTTATTTTTGTATTTCTTCCGGATATCATCGACTTTTCTAACAAAGGGCCAGACATGAAGTAAAGCCTTTTCAAGATTTACTGTAGCACACACCCATCTTTCAAACATGCCGCTTACGGCTATCTCATCACCCGTAATATCGATTATTCTTGCACCTTCGCCTGTGCTTGATACTATATATGCCTGATTTATCCAGGCGTGATGCTTTAAAACGTTAATAAAGGGAGCCTGAGACGGAAAAAAGATTATTTCAGCTCCTTGCTTTTTAAGATGATCCCAGCTGTCAAACCAGTTAGCATCATAACAAATCTGCATGCCGACCTTTCCAAAATCTGTTTCAAAAACCGGCGGTTCAATTGTACCGGGTGTCAAACCTACCTCAATTATCTCCGATGGAACAAGATGTGTTTTATGATATACTCCGGAAATCTCCCCCTTTCTGTCAAGAAGAATTGCACTGTTGTAATAATGTCCCTCATTTTTTGTGACAAGCGGGCACACAATATAACAGTTCTGCTTCTTTGCTTCTTCTGCTATAATGGAAGTAACCGGACCGGGTACTTCTTCATCTTCGGCGTATTCATCCAGCTTTTTTCTCTCGTTGACCCAGGAAGTCTGGAAAGTCTCCGGAAGACAGATTACATCCGGCTCAAACGAATATACATTTTCCATTCTTCTTAATATATCTTCAATTCTCTTTTCTACCGTTTCTTCAGGCCAAATCCCCCTGAGGTCTATACTCGCAATACATACCTCCCGAGGGAGTCTGTTATTTCTATCAGGTACACTTCTCATTATAATATTTCTTTGCTCAAATTTCCTGGCATCTAAAGCCTGTACTTTTCCTGCACTCTTCCGTCTGCTTCCAGCTCTTCTCTAAATATGGGGATTTCGAATTCCTTTAATATATCGCGGACCTCTAAATCCGGGTCGAGACTTTCGATTGTTATGTGCCCTGCGCCGGTACCTGCACCGCCCCCTGAATCTCTATATACCTTGATTTTTACTGCATCACCGTATTTCCTGAAAATGTCGGGTATTCTGTACTTGCCCGGATAGGTTGGTATATATTCCTTTTCAAGATTAACAGCAGCCCATGTATATCCTAATTGAAAACTGCTTGAATCTATGTCGATACCGGAGATGTCTATTATTCTTGCGTCCTGGCCGGTACTGGACACTACGTAATAATTATTTTTCCATGCATGAAAATTCAGTATCCGTCCTCCCGGAAACTGTGAAGGGAAAAAAACAATCTCAGCACCGTCATCTTTCATATATGCCCAGCTTTCAAACCAGTTTGCATCAAAGCACATCTGCATCCCAATCTTCCCGAAATCAGTCTTAAAAACAGGCGGTCTTACCGGTCCCGGAATGACCCCCTTACCTTCCCTGATTTCCGTGCTTACAGGACGTGTTTTGTGAAAAACACCGGATATTTTACCTTCTCTGTCAAGAAGAATAGCGCTGTTGTACATTACCCCCTCATTCTTTGTTATAATCGGACATATTACGTAACAGTTATGTTTTTTGGCAAACTCTCCAATACTGCCCGTAACGGGACCCGGGGTATTCTCATCTTCCGCAATCTCACTACGCGGTCTTCGTTCACTTACCATCAAAGCAGAAAACGATTCGGGCAGACAAATAATGTCAGGTTGATACGCTGCTGCTTTTTCCATCCTGTTGAGAATCTTTTTTATACCTGCATCAAGAGATTTTTCAGGAAATAAAAACCGCATGTCAATGGATGCTATCTTCACTTCCCGTCTTAATTTTTTAATGTCACGGGCTGACTTCAGATCCAGCGCAGACACAGAAGCCGATTGCCCGATAAGTCCTAATCCTATGCTACTAGCTGTGGTTCTTCCAAGGAATTTACGTCTTGAAATTGCATTTTTTCCCATAGTTTAGAAATTTCTTACAATATGAACTGCGCCTCCTTATTTTTTTGCTTGAAGAGAGCAACAATAAATAATTACTTTTTGGGTAGAACTGCAGCAGTAATGCTCATTTGCCTAATTCTTAACAAGCGGTTCATTAATGCTGAGGCAATGAAAACCACCGCTGTAAAAATTAATGGTATCGGCCAGTACTTTAATTATCTCCCTTGATGGAAAAACCTGTTTAAAGATATTCTCTACTTCTTTTTCCTTATTCTGGAGTGTTTTATTATTGGTGTTTTCTGAAACATAAGATGGTAAAACAATGATGGAATTGGTAATAATGAAATTCATGTAACTGGTAACCAATGCTATTAATTTCCCTTCGGGAGCGGCTCTGCGGTCTGCGATGATTACCGGAGCTATCGGAACCTTGATCACATTGAATTTATTCCCATCCTGGTCGATAGCATTCATTAGAATTATAAAATTTTCATCCAAACGTTTTTTTGCTTCTTCAAGTACCGGGTGCCTGTTTGCTTCCCTTTCAGTAACACTGCTGATTAATATGGTGGTTGCATCGACAAAACGGCAAAATTCATCCACATGACCTTTTACTCCTTTGGGATATATTTGATCATATATGGGTCCTTCGAGGATATAATCATCCTGAGGAATGCCCTTTTTTAACCAAATAATCTTTTTTTGCCCGAGTTTACCGATCATCTCGTTTTCGATATCCTGTTTGGTTTTGGTATTATTGACATCCAGTTCGTGAGCTTCGCAAAGAATCATGGTACCCTTCCCGTTTACTTCCCTTGAGCCGCCGGTACTGTTAAAAGAACTTTTAATAACAGGGAGCCCCGAAATTGAAGCAAATTCTTCATGAAAATCCGGATCTGTCCAAAAATAGTTGAATTGAACCAACTTCTTTCCACCTAACCTGTTGACCAAATAGACAGGGCCATAGTCCCTGATCCAGATATTATCAAGGTTTGTATTCATTTTTACAAATTGGACATTCCTGACATTACAACCGTGATTTTCAAGAATGTTGCATATGGCTATTGTGTCCCACTTTGCATTGTCCAGAAATATTGAAACCTTGTCCTTTTCCGAAACTATTCCGATCAACTTTTGTATGATTCCGTAATAATCTGCAGACCATACAAAACAAGTCGAATTAGCCGGCTCAAACTCGGCCGGATGATAAAATTGAGCATGATCTTCCCTGTTGGTGCATGAATTCAGCAACAATACAAAAATGACAGGGAATATATTCTTTAATGCCGATAAATTCACCTTTCCCATTGCGGGTATCGGATTATGAAGAGTGAAAAAAATAAGAGCCTGCTCGCGCAGGCTCTTATTTTCTAATGTTTAATCACAGAGAGTTATTGTTTGATGACCTTATAGCGGCCAACTACCTCATCCTTATCGCTGATAGTGATGAAGAACATGCCGCCCGGCTGGTCATCCAGTGAGATCATTTCGATTCCACTGTAAACCACCAGGTCACGTACAGCAACACCCACAGCATTGTAGACACGAATCCTGCTTCCGATTTCCGCTCCGGCAATGTTCAATTGACCGGTACTCGGGTTCGGATAGATATGGATGTTTGCATCAGTCAGGCCCCCGATACCAGTGTGATCCAGTGAAATGACATAGGTGACCACATTCACACCATTGCCTGCAGTAACCTGCAGCATGTCGTCATCAACCATCATATCACTGTCACCTTTGGCGGTTCCATCGGAATTCTGTGTTTCCATGGTGGCCCCTGCAGAGGGAGTCACATTGCCATTGAAGTCAGACACAGATTGTGTACCCAATACTCCATCAATGGTGAGTGCATCCTGATCCACTACATAGACATCTGAAATCACATAGGCCAGGTAATTGGCAATCGTATTAAGAAGCGTCAGGAAATAGGTCTTGGTGGTGACGTCATCAGCCGCAGTAACAACCAATACGTCATCCAGGGCTACTACACCTAACGTCCTTTCATTGCCAAGTTTATCATATAGCTCAATGGTTGCTCCCGGCGCTGGTACCAGGTTGGCAAAGAATGTTCCCACATTGGTTCCCTGGGGAATAAGACCGATCAACAACGTGGTCTGGTCAACCATAAATACATCTGAGGTTACAAAGGCATCCGTCTCGGTAGCATTTGGCTTCAGCTGGTATTTAATCATGGTATGCATATCTTCGGCAACCACTTCGAAGTAGATCTCGTCGGTTACGGTAACATCCACATACATAGTATCGAAGTTCAGCCTTTGAAATGGTACATAACCATCATCCGCACCCACGGCTATTAATGAGGCTCCATCCGGCACGACCACATTGTCAACAACTGTCCTCAGGGCAGTTCCATACTCCATGCCTTCAACCGTTCCGGTTGCGCCGTCAACACCGATGGTGTAATCGGTGGATGTAAGCACTGCATCATCACTTAATCCATCATCGGTCACCTCCAGGATGTACTTGGAAACATTGACTGAATCGGCTGAAATGACAACCAGGGTATCCCCGTTCGACACTGTTGCAGTACCATCAAGGATGCTGCCATCGGCAACGGCAATAACTTTCAGCGCCTGGTCAACGTCGGCCTTAAGGATGTTGCCAAGGAAGTCATCAACGGTGGTGGCAGTTACCACACCCTCCATTTCTTCATTCATGGAGTATCCCAGGCTTGGTATGTATACCAGTGAGCCTACAGTTGATTTATAAATGGTTGCATCGTCCATGAAGTGACTTCCTGTGCCCTGGGACACCTGGATCCTGGAATCAGGCCATGGATATCCCAGAGATTTCAATAAAATCTCATCTATCAGGGTCCACTCGCTCACCTGTCCTGTTAGGGTATCAATAAAAGATCCCTTGGGGACAGTATTTCCTTTATAAACGTTTGGCTTCCTGGT
>Ga0255379_10181_pt1 | contig 11801 bp, 12 predicted proteins | sample ANMaggSeSYBR01I3_FD_182105 | JGI IMG/M metagenome (GOLD analysis project Ga0255379, IMG submission 182105) | Sediment cell enrichment communities from methane seep in Santa Monica Basin, California, United Staets - ANME aggregate JGI... | ecosystem: Environmental > Aquatic > Marine > Cold seeps >... | reverse complement strand
CTACAGATACGAACACTTCGACAGAAGAATCAGAAGGTCGAATGACATTGTATAAGGGACTAAATCGCACAAAGTCCGCAGATCCAAAAACTTCGACAGAACATAGAATTATGTTACTATCTTTTGCTACCATTATTGGATTGTTGGCATACATTAATCGCGGTGATATTAGCAAATATCTTAAGAAAAAATAAGAGGTTGAGCCCCCTCTTAATTTTTTATTTATTTAATATTATTCTCAAAATAAGATACAGCTATTTTCACTTGTATTATCATGTAGGATCTTTTTTCCCAAGAATCGTTTGTGAAAGTCATACTCAACGTTAAATTTCCTTCAGTTCTTAATAACATTGGCGTAGCAGTCATAATTAGAAGCAATGGCTTCGTAGTTAACCAAGATCCCACATAATGATCCCAATTTCACCCATACCGTTCTAATAACGGTAAAGTATCAGATCACATCACAAGAGCTGACCTTCCACTACCTTTTATTTTCATCCCCTCATGCCCCAGAAGCAGGACCTTGTTTTCCAGACCGCTTGAGAATCCGGTGAGCTTTCCTGAAGAACCGATCACCCGATGACACGGAATGATGATCAGTATAGGATTTGCACCGATAGCACCCCCTACAGCCCGCACAGCTTTCGGCCTACCGATCATTTTTGCAATATCAGCATAGGCCACAGTCGTTCCGAACGGTATTTTGGTGAGGGCATCCCATACCAGCTTCTGAAAGGAAGTGCCTTCGGGAGTCAATATTATGTCGAACTCTTTCAAATTACCTTTGAAATATTGCCCTAATTGTTCCTTAACATCTGAAAAAAGAACTTCATCACGAATCCAATCTGAAGGAATGATAAAGTCATTCTTGCCTTTGAGCAGACATACCCTTTTCAGGCCATCATTATCGCCTGCGATAAGGAGGTCACCCACAAGGCCTGTTTGCATTAGATCGTAATACATGTTCATTTCTTTGTTATTTGTATTATATAGAAAGATATCAATCGAACCATACCCTGACTGCAAATGTTGTCAATGCCACTATCAGACCAAAAATGCCTGCCAAAAGGAAAACTGTCTGCAGACCGAAGTAGAGCAGTACCATCCCCAGCAACACCGGTGCAGCGCTTTGTCCCACATATTTCATGGTATTGTGGATGGACAGAACTCCGCCTCTTGCCCTCGCAGGTGAGATCTGTATAATCTGCGAGTCAATACTTGCCTGTGCAAGACCAAAACCGGCACCGAAGAAAAGAAGGAGCAGGAACAGGACTGGAAGCTGAGTATTCATAGAGATGAGAAATATCGATACACCCATAAGGATAAAACCGGACCCTATGAGCACTGGAAGCGATAACCTTGCTGCAAGCTTCTTTATGCTGGAAGCTACCAGAATGATAGCAACCCCCTGAATTGAGAGCACAAGTCCTGCCTCCTTTGCAACGAAGCCGAATACTTCCTTTAGCATGAACGGGATGTAAACCACGATCGAGAATAGCAGGAAGAAGATAGCGAAACTTAAGAAGACCGTATAGGCAATTCTCCTGTCCTTTAATGCCCGAAGCGCTTCGCCAAGCCCTTTGGCATTTTCATGGTGGCCATGATCTTTTGTTTCAGGAAGCAACGCCCACACCAGAAGGGCAAATGGCAGGGAGAGGACGTAGAACAAGAACGGATAGTTCCACCCCACTGTGGCCAGACCTCCACCTATAAGAGGTGCTGTTACCGACCCAATGGCTATTGCCATACTTATCCTTCCCATGGATTGGACACGGTCAAGCCCTTCATAGACATCCCCTATGACCAGCATTACCAGCGACATCATGCCAGCAATCCCTATGCCCTGAACGAACCTCAACACAAGTAAGGTTTCAAGGTCGGTGGCAAAGAAGCTGAAAAGGCCCATAAGACCGTTGAGAACAAGACAGGGCACAAGGATGGTCTTCCTATTGACCCTGTCCACAAAATGGCCAATTACCAGTGAAAAGATGGCTGTGGAAATGGTATAGACGGTCATCAACTGTGCAACTTCGTGGGGCATCCTGCCAAGCGGTCCAACCATCTGCGGAAGGACAGGAGCAAGTATAGCACCACCTGCCATTGCAAAGAAGGCAGTCGCTGCAAGGAATGCAAGGTGATAGGGTTTGAATTGCATTTTTAGAGGTCCTTGGAGAGTTTGGTCTTAGAGAGGAACAGCAGATATGCTATAGTATTTTAGAATCTTAAACATGAAAGGAACTATGTTTTAGTTGATCAGAAACAAAAAAGACTTTTCAAACAGAGAGAAAAAAGCCTCGGGCGTGATTCGAACACGCGACCTAGTGATTACAAATCACTCGCTCTGCCGGGCTGAGCCACCGAGGCGCTATTGAAACGTACCCATACAATGCATAATAACAGATAAATGTAATGGTTGATTCTAGGGTGGTAGATATACTATGTGGCAAAAAATGGCAAAATTCGGGAAAAAGCTTGTGGACCACGGGCTTGTAGAGTCTAATTTCGGGAACATTAGTGTGCGTGTTGGAAGAAGTATGATAATAACACGGACAGGTGCGGCACTGGATGAGATAGAGGAGAAAAGTGTGGTAGAAGTGCCCATCGAAGATACATCAACGCTTGACGTACTGGCATCGTCAGAGACATCGGTCCATCGTGCGATCTATCAGGGAACTGATGCAAAAGCGATCGTTCATGCACATTGTCCCTATTCCGTCACACAGACACTCATAACAGATTCTGATAAGATAATCCCCATTGACAGCGAAGGAAAACTTTTCCTGAAGGAAATACCCATCGTTAAAGGTGGGATCGGTTCTAAGGAAGTGGGAGAAGGAGCGGTTAAGGCGTTTGAAGAGCATCGAGGAATAGTGGTCTACAGCCATGGGCCGTTCACAATAGGCGAGACATTATCGGAAGCATACATAATTATGACACAGATCGAACATTCATGCAGAATAAAGTATCTTGTGGACCTTGCCAAAAAATAAATCCATACGAAAAGAACCAAAAAAACTAATAGTCAATATACGGTAATAGACCTCTACTATTATTGAATATACAAGGAAAAGCCATGACCATTGATTCATTCAGACCGGCAGCTACAAGGATACTCGACCCGATAGCAAGAAGCGTAGCGAACAAAGGCATATCACCAAACGCTCTCTCAGTGGGTTCACTGGTATGCGCTGCACTTGCGGGTATCTCATTCTATTTTTCTGTGGACAACCCCTTAAGTGCACTCATAGCGATATTATTTGTTGCCCTTAACTCATTCCTTGATGCCCTCGATGGTGCAGTCGCAAGGTACCTTCGCACAGACAGTAAAAAAGGTGATTTCCTTGACCATGTCATCGACAGATATTCCGATGTTTTCATAATATGCGGAATGTTCTTCGGAGGACATGTCCATTGGCAGATAGGCACCATAGCCATTGTCTGTGTACTTCTGACCAGCTATCTTGGAACCCAGGCACAGGCACTGGGTATCGGCAGGTTCTATGGCGGCATTATGGGTAGAGCTGACAGGCTTGTACTGATACTGATAGCATCCCTTGCCTACTACATCTACAGTGAAGCGATCTTCGGATACACGATCATCGGATGGTCTCTCGTAGTGATAGCTATTGGCAGCCATATTACAGCCATACAGAGAATGGGCAGCATATGGAAGCGCCTCTGAGACAGGACATATTGACCCACAGAACCGTTCTGGAATAGTTTAAAGTAGAGCAAAGACCATCTAAAAATTATGCCGTCCACTGAAGTAAAATATGAATATCTTGAACATACTGCGGATGCAAAGTTCAGAGCCTACGGCAAAACAAAGGAAGATGCTTTTGCAAATGCTGCGGAAGCTATGTTCAATGTGATGATAAATACATCAAAAGTGGACTGCAAGCACAGAGAAGATATCATTGTCAATGCACCAGAGATAGATGAACTGCTTGTTGAGTGGCTCTCAGAGCTCCTATTTCTTTTCGAAGTGGATTTCCTCGCATTCGGGGAGTTCAAGGTTGAAAATATAACAGAAAAGGATGGAGAATTCGAATTATCAGGTCATGCATGCGGTGAAGAGATAGACCTTGAAAGGCATGAGATAGATACAGAGGTCAAGGCAGTGACATACAATGATCTGAGAGTGGAAGAGACCGAGAACGGATACATGGTCCAGGTCACTGTCGATACATGAAATTAACGAATATTATCGATGATACATTAAGAACAATATCATCAAGGGGTGGGATACATGGAAAGCGGAAATAAAATAACTGATTTGCTCACGAAGATAGATGATAATATCTGGGAGATACCTGAGGACTACTCGCCTGGAATGAACGTTCCGGGAAGGATATACCTTTCAGATAAGCTTATCCGGGACCTCGAGCCGGAAACACTTGACCAGGTGGCAAATGTGGCAAAATTGCCAGGGATACAGAAATTCTCCATGGCAATGCCTGATGCCCATCTGGGCTACGGGTTCCCCATCGGAGGAGTTGCAGCCTTTGATGAAGAGGAAGGAGTTATCAGCCCGGGAGGCGTGGGTTTTGATATTAACTGCGGTGTAAGGCTTTTACGATCCAACCTTACGGTCGATGAGGTCCGTCCGAAGATGAAAGAACTTACAGAGAGGATGTTCGAGGCAGTGCCATCGGGTGTCGGGTCAAAAAGCCGTCTGAGAGTTACAGACAGCGAACTCGATGATATATTCCTGCATGGCTCGAAGTGGGCAGTGGAGAACGGTTATGGGGAAAAGACCGACCTTGAGCACTGTGAAGGCGGCGGGTGTATCGAAGGCGGAGATGTTGGTAACATAAGCATCAAGGCACGAAAGAGGGGGAGACCACAAGCGGGAACCCTTGGAAGCGGGAATCATTTCCTTGAAGTGCAATATGTTGATAAGATATATGACCAGGAGGCTGCTGATGCTTTTGGACTGGAAGAAGGTCAGGTCAGTTTTATGATACATTGCGGTTCACGCGGCACAGGCCATCAGATCTGTACGGACAATATCAAGACGATGTCACAGGCTTCGAAGAAATACGGCATACAGCTTCCAGATAAGCAACTCGCATGTGCTCCGGCGCAGTCCGAGGAAGCACAGAACTACTTTGGGTCAATGATATGTGCAGCCAACTATGCGTGGAACAACCGCCAGATGATCACGCACTGGACAAGGGATGTTATCGCAGACACATTCAGGTCGGATATTGACGAGCTGGGTTTAGAACTTGTCTATGATGTGGCACACAACGTGGCAAAGCTCGAAGAGCATGAGGTTGACGGCAAAAAGAAGAACGTCTACGTCCACCGTAAAGGTGCTACAAGGGCATTCCCAAAGGGACATAAGGAAGTTCCTTTAAAATATCGTGATGTCGGGCAGCCTGTGCTGATCCCCGGAAGCATGGGCACAGCATCCTATGTACTTCACGGAGGAGATAGATCAATGGACATCTCGTTCGGAAGTGCATGTCATGGTGCCGGCAGGGTGATGAGCCGTTCACATGCTAAAAAGGAGTTCCAAGGAGAAGATATCAAGATGCAACTTGAGAAAAGGGGCATTACGGTCAGATCTGCACATCCAGCTGTCATTGCAGAAGAAGCTCCAGGTGTTTACAAATCCAGTAGCGAGGTGGTCAATGTGGTCCACGAACTGGATATCGCAAGAAAGGTAGCAAAAATGATGCCCATGGGCGTTATTAAAGGCTGATATGTAAAAATTATGTTAAGGATAGAGGGTCGAGATGTAAGGTAGATATGGATATATCTACCCTTATATCGTATAGCATCAGACTAATTTATCAAAAAAGCAAAGCTTTCAGGTCAATACCACAAAAGAAGGTAATAAGAGAGTGAGGAAACGGTTTTTGAGGGGATGAATGGTTTGCTTGATTACAGTCATTTACAACACAAAAGTTTGCAAGCAATCTTCCCGTTTCCTCAATATAAAGATTGATATAATATTATTTAAAGCTGATTGGTACTATTTAAATATAAAATCTGTTATGCCAACAATTCGATTCCGAAACATATTTTCGACCGATACTATTTTTAAGTGCAATACATAATCTTGCGCCTATGGATAAAAATGCGAAAATGCTGAAAAAAGTTCGTGTCATGGCTGACTACCAGTTTGGAAAAGGATGCGGAGAAATTCTGTTCCCCGATGACTCAACATTCCAGCTCTCAAGGACAAAACGTATCCGACAGATAATGAGCCAAGGCAAACGTATTGCGACCGTAAGAGCAAGAGATGGAACTTTCACATTGAGCATGGATGCTGCAACAGTTATACACAAACACATACCTGCGCCAGGTTCAAGGGTCACTGTCTGTGATGATGCTGTGCCTTTCGTCTCCAAGGGCAAGACCACATTTGCAAAACATGTAACTGCTATCGACCCTGAACTTCGGAGCGGGGATGAGGTCCTTGTTGTCGATGAGAACGACATGGTTATCGCAACAGGACAGTTGGTGTTGTCCCCTGAAGAGATCGAAGCCCTTGATACCGGTGCCGCGGTCGATGTCAGGTGCGGATGCGAACAATGAGCTTTCTCTTGCAAAACAGCAGGCAGACTTCAAGATCTACACATAGCAACAGGTTAAATAAGCTGATAGAGCATACATAATTTCAAAATCATCCCCACCGGAGAGTGAAAATATCGCAGAAGAGGGACTCCTGAAGACATTTGTCATTCCTGACAATACAAAAATGGAAGAACGGAACATCGTTCTTGATGGTGATATCGTAGTGGGCAACCATTCCGACATACGCTATGGAATTATCGCCAAAGCTGCCATACTCGGTGAAAGAGTAGAGGTTTCAGGTGACATAGTTGCCAGCTCAGATGTAAGGATAGATATCTGGTCACACATCGGTGGGAACGTCAAGACAAAAGAGAACGCTTATATCGGTGAGTTCGTCACCATTGATGGAAGGCTCGTTGTAAAAGGCGACCTTGACATTGGAAATGATGTGAAGATCAGCAGCGGTTTTGAAGCAAAGGGCTGGATCGTTGTAAGGAACCCGATTCCTGTTATAGCATACCTGTTCCTTTATCTGACAGAACTTTTACGCATGGGCAAGGATGAAGAGGTCGAAAAGGCGCTTGATGAGCTTTTCGATGAAGAAGTAGAGACCATAGGAAATCTCGCCATGATCGTCCCGAACGGTTCTAAGATATCCATCGATTCTATCAGAGTACCAGCCACAGCGTCCATAGGCAACAATTGTCGCCTTGTCGGCAATATCCGTGCTTCCACACTCGAGATGGGAAATGATACTACGCTTTATGGAAGTATCCGCACCCTTAATACAGTGGACCTCGGGGAAGATAATATCATACACGGGAACATTGTATCCAGAGGTGATGTATACATCAACAAGGGAACACATGTTCTTGGTGAGATAAATGCCAATTCCATAAAGATACACGAAAGTGCACGTGTTGACGGTGTCATGAGAGCAACCGGAGGAATTATCTTCATAAGGGAAGAAGATGAGATCCTCAATGAAAATGAACTTATGACGCTTGATATTTGACCATTATTAACTATTTAGAGGCTTTTTATGACCAAAGAGACAACTCTATCAAAAGATTACAATTCAATCGTTGAGAAAGATTCAAAGTATGTAATGCAGACATACACTCGCCAACCATTAGCACTTGAAAGCGGACAGGGCTCAATAGTCCGTGATATTGAGGGCAGGGAATACATCGACTGTGTCGCCGGCATCGCTGTGAACAATGTTGGACACTGCCACCCGAAAGTGGTCGAAGCCCTCACCAAGCAGGCAGGCAAGCTCATACACACTTCAAATCTCTATTACACGGACGTCCAGGCAAACTTTGCCGAAGAACTTGTGAACATTTCAGGCATGGGACGTGCATTTTTCTGCAATTCCGGAACCGAAGCCGTGGAAGCTGCAATGAAACTGGCAAGAGTAGCCACCGGCAAGAAGGAATTCATCGCTGCTGAGAACTCCTTCCATGGGAGGACCATGGGTTCACTGACAGTCACATACAAATCCATTTACAGGACACCTTTCGAGCCACTCATACAGGGAGAGAGATTCGTACCCTACAACGATGCACAGGCCATAAGGGATACAATTACTGAAGATACCGCTGCCGTCATCGTAGAGCCCATACAGGGAGAAGGTGGCATAAATGTGCCTTCAGATGAATACCTGAGAGAAGTGCGCGAGATATGTGATGAGAACGAGATGCTCCTGATATTCGATGAAGTGCAGACAGGCTTTGGAAGAACTGGTAAATGGTTCTGCAAGGAACATTCGAAGGTTCAGCCGGACATCATGACCATGGCAAAGGCCATCGGTGGTGGATTCCCAATGGGTGCTATTGTAGCACGCGATGGAATTTCATTTGAAAAGAGCCAGCATGCTGCAACTTTCGGCGGAGGACCCCTTGCTTGTGCCGCAGCTTTGGCATCTATCAATATAATAAGGGATGAGAAACTGGTGGAACGCTCGGCAGAGATGGGACAATACTTCATGAACGAGCTAAATTCCCTTGATAACGATAGCATTGTCGAAGTTCGTGGACGCGGCCTTATGATCGGTGTCGAAATAAACAGGGCTTGTGCAGACATCGTAGACCTTGCAAGGGACAATGGCATTCTTTTGAACTGCACTTCCGAGAAGGTCATACGCATCGCACCTCCACTCATAATAACAAAGGAACAAATAGACAAGGTGGTCGAGATCATTGCCCAGATATGAACTGATAAAGGATGAGATAGGATCCATTGCCAAATATGTTCCCGGTAAGTCCATCGAGGATATAGTGAAGACCTACGGACTTGAGCCATCCTCGGTCATCAAGCTCGGGTCGAACGAGAATCCTCTCGGACCTTCACCAAAAGCTGTCGAAGCACTCATAGAGAATGCACAGGGCATCAGTATCTACCCTTCAGCAGATGCACGCGAACTTGTGGATGCGATATCTGAGTATATAGACATACCTGCAGCCAATATTGTTGCATCCGGTCCCGGGATGGATGGATTGCTGGACGGACTGGCAAGACTTGTCATAACTAACGGTGACGAAGTAGTGATCACTACTCCGACCTTCTCCTACTATGAGATAGCTGCACGTGCCAACGGTGCAACTACGGTATATGTCCAGCGTGAAAAGGACTTTTCGATCAATGCGGATAAATTACTGGCAGCCCTCACCCCGAACACGAAGATGATCTTCCTGTGTTCCCCGAACAACCCTACAGGAAATGTCATTCCTGAAGAAGACATACTGAAGATCGCAACAGCTACCGATGCACTTGTTTTTGTGGATGAGGCATACGTGGAATTCGCTGAGAAGAATGTTGCACATCTTGTACCCCAACATGACAACATCATTGTGGGCAGGACATTTTCAAAGGCATTCGGTCTTGCAGGTATTAGAATGGGATACGGCATCATGCCGAAGTGGCTCAGAGAAGAGTACATGAAGATAGCAACCCCCTTCAATGTCAGTACGGCTGCAATGGCCGCAGGGATAGCTGCCCTCTCAGACACCGAACATCTGAATAAAAGTATCGAACTTGCAGTTAAAGGAAAGAAGTTCCTTCAGGAAGAATTGCCTTTCAAGGTCTACGATACACAAGCTAACTTCGTACTTATCGATATAGCACCACACAAAGCACGCGAGGTTACTAACGAATTGCTCAAAAAGGGCATCATTGTACGTGACTGCACATCCTTTGCACATGCAGGCCTATCACTCATACGTGTGACAATTGGAACACAAGAACAGAATGAGAAGGTCGTAAAGGCATTTTCCGAAATCTGACCGCTACTCTAAGTGGTCAGTCTATTTTATCTATTTTCATCAAAGGATAGTCAAGTTCCTTGTTGAACTCCATTGAAACATGCACCTTTGCTGAGCCGTATCTTGCATCGATCTGAACATTGAGCATACGCCCTTCAAGCTCGCAGTAACCGAACTCATCGTTGAGCTTTGAGCCCAGGATATCCCTATCTATGCTCACAGTAATGTTCTCCACACACGGCTGCACTGAAATGCTCTGTGCAATAGCTGTCTCAAGGCTTTCCACAGTACGAAGGTTCACCGGAGAACCTGTGAACTGATGATATAAAGCTCCAAGCTTGATACCTGCTTCAAAAAGCACGTTATCCCTGTCAGTAATTGTATCTTCGACCATTATATCTACCATGTTCCTGATGCAACGACATTGACCTTCATATATATAGCCAATTTGGTAGAAGGACCGAAGATCATCCTTTTTTCAGAGATATCCAGAAAACACATCCATCCCCACAGGGATTATCCTCAACTCCAAAACTGCCACCATGAAGATCGATAATCTTCTTTACGATCGCAAGACCAAGACCAGTTCCTTTTATAGAGGTCTTGTTGGCGCGCTTGAACCTTTCAAATACGAATTCTTTATCCTCATCGGGAATACCTTCACCAAAATCAGTGAACTGCACTTTCCATTCATCACCTGCATCAAAAATATCAACATAGACAGTACTGCCTTCGGGGCTGTATTTTATAGCATTTGAAAGAAGGTTTGCGAACACTTCCTCGATCATCATATTGGCCTTTGCAGGATAATTCCCACTGAAAAGGGACACGACCTTCATACCCTTTTTCTCGAACATGGGCCCAAAGTTCGCTTTTGCGATGTTGACCATAAAGCCAAGATCGATAATATTGAACTCGATCTCTTCATCTGAATCAAGTCTTGAAAGTTTTGCAGCCATCCCGATCATATCGATAAGCTTCTGATTGCTCATTTCCACTTTTTTGAGCATATCCAGCATATAGGGATCAGCTTCTTTTTGTATAAGAACATTCAGAAAACCTTTGACTAACCCCGCCGGATTCAACAGATCATGCCGCAAGATATCCGCGAACAGGTCCTTTAGCTCATTAGAATGTTCCAGGTCCTCCGCATACTTCTTAAGTTCAGATTCCGCTTTTTTGTTTATAGTTATATCACGACAATTACAGACATGGCCCTGGATCGACCTATCTTTGAAAACCGGGAACAGATTATATTCAATGACACGACCATCTTTGAGATCTAACAAGCCACTATCTTTTTCTTTTCGACTTGAGAAGTCACGTATCTTTGAGGCCACATTATCAGCATTCTCAAGCTGTGGAAAAACAAATTCCACAAATATATCCAAATAGTCCATATCGACCCCTATATTTTCAGGAATGTTCCACATACCCCGGTATTGTGAATTCATCAATTTGGCCTTATTATCCATATCAAAAAAAGCAATTCCATCACCCGACGATTCAAGAATATTTTCAAGTAGAAGTTCATGATCCCCAATCAGACCTTCAACTCTATTATGCTCTAATATTTCTGCTTCAAGCTGCTCATTGACACGAGACAGTCCTTCGACCCTTTCTTTCACTGTGTCATCCAATTTCAAGTGATAAACTTCCAGTTCCTGCTCAACTATTTCTGCTGACAATACCCACTGCCTCCACCATTTAACTGAACAAGTTGTCCCACAAACAATGCTCAGTAACCAAGTATGTTCAAACAGTTATATAAACTTAATTATACAAATAAATATTTACATCGCTAGATAAAAAAAACTTAATGAGACCGGCATTTAAGCCCAACCTCATTGTCAATAACTTCCGCTATCATTTCCAACTCATCGAATATCCCTCAGAATCCTTTCTCATCTCACATACAGCTGCTTTGAGACTACCACCACGCAGGTACAATGATCTTTTTTCCTGTAGACAAGACCGGCATCAATGAAGTTTCGAAGATGATGATTGACA
>Ga0255379_10179_pt1 | contig 11848 bp, 9 predicted proteins | sample ANMaggSeSYBR01I3_FD_182105 | JGI IMG/M metagenome (GOLD analysis project Ga0255379, IMG submission 182105) | Sediment cell enrichment communities from methane seep in Santa Monica Basin, California, United Staets - ANME aggregate JGI... | ecosystem: Environmental > Aquatic > Marine > Cold seeps >... | reverse complement strand
TACGTACGCTGGGATTTGATCATGTTCATGAAGTGGCTTTCGGAGTCGACCTGGTGGCACGGGCTTACAAAGAACTCTTTAAAAAGAGCAAGGGAAAATATTACATCATGTCCAATGATCCGGTAACCGTCTCATTCATCGAAAAATACAAAACCGGACTTATACCCAACCTGGCGCCCATCCTGCCTCCTGCAGCTGCCACTGCAAAAGTGACCCGCAGGATCGCCGGTGATGAAGTGATCCTTGTACACATTAGTCCCCTCATTGCCAGCAAGGACGAAATACTAAGGTTTGCGGGCGACAGCCGGATCGATCTGGCGATCACATTTGTGGAACTCAGAGAGCTTTTCACCCAGGCCAATATTCATGAAACGGACCTGGAATACAGTGACTTTGATGCCCCACTGGGTTATAAGGGATCATTCTTTCCCGTTGCCAACGGGATCATCCAGTCCGCCGGTCTCAATGAGGAGTTGCATGAAACCACGGTGGTAACCATTGAAGGTGAAGGCATGATCGAAGCCATCAATGAATTTGAAAATGACATCGGAGCCATTAAAAGCCATTTCAACCTCTTCTACAAGGAGTTTCTCATGGGCAGGGGTACAAGCATGGGGGGCAAAAGGATCCTGCGGCGCAGTCAACTCATCAAATATGTGAACAAAAGGTTAAAGATCCTGGACCTTGAGGGTTGGAAAAAGTCCATGGCTGCAAATAGTGACCTGGACCTTTCCAGAAAATTCAGGAATGATAACCAGTCACTCCCTGAACCCTCGGAGAACAAGCTGAACAAGATCCTGAAGGAGCTGGACCAACTGGGATCAGCTGATGTCGGTTGCGGAGAGTGTGGTTATGCAAGCTGTACTGATTTTGCCAGGGCTATCGCACAGGGACTGGCCATTCCTGCGATGTGCAATACATTTGCTTCCAAAAACCGGCAGGATCACATTGAATCACTCAAGATCAGCAACGAAAAGCTTGCCCGGACCCAGGAAGCGCTGAAGGATTCCGAGCGTATGGCCCAGAAGGAAAAAGAGGCTGCCAGGGAAGCTACCGAGATAGTTCGGCGCATGCTCCATAAGTTACCTTCAATGGTTGTGATTTGTGACCAGAACCTGAAGATCATCCAGACCAATAACGGCTTTATCGAGTTGCTGGGCGATGATGCCAGTGAGATCAACGAGGTGGTTCCGGGACTGGCCGGAGCAGACCTGAAGACATTGCTTCCGTATAACTTTTACAACCTCTTTACCTACGTGCTGACAAACAATGAATCGATCACAAACAGGGATATTTCTCATGAAGGAAAAATCTTGAATGTGAGTGTTTTTGTGATCGAAAAGAATAAGATCGTTGGTGCGGTGATCAGGGACATGTCAGCACCAGAAGTACAGAAAGAAGAGGTGGTAAAAAGGCTTACCGAGGTCATTGATAAGAACCTGAGTCTGGTTCAGCAGATCGGATTTATCATGGGGGAAGGAGCATCGGAAACAGAGCGCATGCTTAACTCGATCATCGAATCCTATAAATTAAAAAAGAAGCTGAAGGATAAATGAACGGCAAATTTTATATAGAAGTTTCGTGCGAGCAGCGTAACTATGGCAATGAAAGGATCTGTGGTGATGTTTTTATCAGCCGGAAGGTCAAGGAGGAGAGCCGTACCATAGTAGTACTTTCAGATGGAATGGGGCACGGGGTAAAAGCCAATGTCCTGGCCACGCTTACTGCCACCATGGCCGTCAACTTTACCATGGAACACAAAGCGGTGGAAAAGATTGCCGATATCATCATGAATACCCTCCCGGTATGCAGCGAGCGTCACATGAGTTATTCCACCTTCACCATTGTGGATATTGAACACGAAGGAGTTACTACGATCCTGGAGTATGACAATCCACAAACAATTATTCTGAGGGACAATAAGCCATTTGATCCAGGTTGGAATTGTCTGATCCTCGACAGCGAAAAGAATGCTGGCAAGGAGATCCTCTCCTGTCAGTTTCAACCCAGGAAAGAGGACCGGATTATCTTCTGCAGCGATGGTATCGCCCAGTCGGGTCTGGGTTCTGACAAATACCCCCTGGGTTGGGGCAGAGACAACATGCAGGATTTTGCCATTAAACTGGTTCAGAACAGTCCGAAGATCTCAGCTTCCAAGCTGGCCTCCAAGATGGTAAACATAGCCCACCGGAATGATGATTTTAGTTCCAGGGACGATACCAGCTGTGCAACCATTTACTTCAGGAAACCCCGAAAATTATTGGTTGTTACCGGACCGCCTTATGAAGAGGAGAACGACAAGCAGCTGGGTGATGCGGTCAGGTCATTCAAGGGCAAGATTGTGGTCTGTGGTGCTACCACTGCCGATATCATATCCCGGGAACTGGATGTGGAAATTGAAGATAGCCTGGTATTTGAGGATCCGGAACTGCCCCCGGTATCACATATGGAAGGGATTGACCTGGTTACCGAAGGAATCCTGACCATTACCAAGGTGACCCGCATCCTGAAAGACTATTCGCCCTCTTATGCTCTGGGGAAGGGACCGGCAGACCGCATTGTTAAACTGGTTCGCCAGTGTGATGAAATTCACTTCATCATTGGAACACGGATCAACATTGCCCATCAGGATCCCAACCTGCCTGTTGAACTGGAGATGCGCAGGACCGTAGTCAGGAGAATGGCCAAACTTCTGGAAGAAAAATTTCTCAAGGAGGTGACTATCCGGTATATTTAAAACAAAAACCCTTCCTCAAACGTATTATTCTTGGCACGCTTATTGACACAATTGTGGGTCCTGTCCGGATTTATTAGGTCTGACAGAATGACGGAATATAAAAAATGAGGAGGTTTTTATAACATGTATGGTTTTTTGAACGGTCTTGACAACCTGATGATCCCAATGGACGAAGAGACAGAATATATTCCTTTGTTTTCGGAAGGTGAAGAGGAGGACCTGAAGAAGATGAAAATCCCCGATGTGCTACCCATTCTTCCCCTTCGGAACACTGTATTGTTCCCCGGTGTGGTAATCCCCATCACCGTTGGAAGGGACAAATCACTGAGGCTGGTTCAGGAGGTATATAAAAAGAACAAGATCCTCGGGGCTGTAGCCCAGAAGGACAGTTCCATCGAAGATCCTGAGATCGAAGACCTTTATAAGGTGGGTACGGTGGCCCAGATATTGAAGATCCTTGAGATGCCCGATGGAACAACATCGGTAATCATTCAGGGCAGGAAACGGTTCAGGATGGATGATCTCTTTACTGAAAAACCATACCATGTGGCTAAAATCACTCCGCTGGATGATGCTAAAGAGGAACCCGCTGCTGAAGCAAAGGCCGTAGCTGCAGCACTTAAAGAATTGGCTATCAAGATCATCAAACTTTCATCCAACATTCCCATCGAGGCCACTTTTGCGATAAAAAACATCGAAAGTCCCTCGTTCCTGATCAATTTCCTTGCTTCCAACAGTGAACTTTCATTGATGGAGAAGCAGGACCTGCTTGAAAACAACAGTGTTTCGAAGCGGGGATTTTTACTGCTCGAGCACCTTTCAAAGGAGTCCCAGATGCTGGAGCTGAAAAATGATATCCAGACCAAGGTAAAGAACGACCTGGACCAGCAGCAAAGGGAGTTCCTGCTCCAGCAGCAAATGAAGACCATCCAGGATGAACTGGGCGGATCACCCCAGGACCAGGAAGTACAGGAATACAGGGCAAAAGGGAAAAAGAAGAGATGGAACCAGGAGGTAAAAACCGCTTTCGAGAAAGAACTGGATAAGCTGCTGAGACTCAATACTGCTTCGGGAGAATACTCGGTTCAGATGAATTACATTCAAACCCTGATTGAGCTGCCCTGGAATGAATTCACAAAAGATAACTTCAACCTGAAGCGAGCCAGCCGTATCCTGGACAAGGATCACTTCGGACTTGAGAAAGTGAAGGACCGGATCCTGGAACACCTTGCAGTATTAAAACTTAAGGGTGATCTGAAATCTCCCATACTCTGCCTGGTTGGACCTCCGGGTGTGGGCAAGACTTCACTGGGAAAATCCATTGCTCAAGCCCTGAACCGAAAATATGTCAGAATGTCATTGGGTGGGCTGCACGATGAGGCTGAAATAAGAGGACATCGCAAAACCTATATTGGAGCCATGCCGGGCAGGATCGTCCAGAACCTGAAAAAGGTCAAATCCTCCAATCCGGTTTTCGTTCTTGATGAGATAGATAAAGTAGGAAGGGATGCCCATGGCAATCCTGCATCGGCATTGCTGGAGGTACTCGATCCGGAGCAAAACAGCACTTTTCATGACAACTTCCTGGAACTGGATTACGATCTTTCCAGGGTCATGTTCATTGCAACAGCCAACACCATTGCCGGTATCAATCCCGCACTGCTGGACCGGATGGAAGTGATTGATCTTTCAGGATACATTGTTGAAGAGAAGATCCAGATTGCCCGCAGGCACCTGATCCCTAAACAGCTCGAAAACCATGGGGTTGGGAAAAAACAGGTCTCCCTTCCGGTGAGGACACTGGAGTTCATCATTGAAAGTTATACCCGGGAATCCGGAGTAAGGCAACTTGACAAACGGATTGCAAAACTTGTACGGGTTGTGGCCAAACACATTGCTTTTGAGGATCCTTATGACAGGTCGCTTACAAAGAAAACGGTCCAGGAGATCCTGGGGCCTCCCCAGTACATCAGGGACAAATATGATGGCAACAAGCATGCCGGTGTTGTGACAGGGCTGGCATGGACAGCAACAGGAGGTGAGATACTTTTTGTGGAAACCTCGCTGAGCCAGGGAGATGGCAAATTAACCCTTACCGGGAACCTGGGAGATGTAATGAAGGAGTCCGCCATACTGGCATTGGAATACCTGAAATCTCATGCCTCCAGGTTATCCCTGAAAACTGAATTGTTCCGGAAATACAATGTGCATGTGCATGTACCAGAAGGAGCGATCCCCAAGGACGGACCCTCGGCAGGAGTGGCCATGATGACCTCCATAGCTTCAGCTTTTACCCAGAGAAAGATAAGGGATCATATGGCCATGACCGGTGAAATCACACTAAGGGGTAAGATTCTTCCTGTTGGTGGTATCAAAGAAAAGATCCTGGCTGCAAAAAGAGCCGGAATCACCGACATTGCCATTTCAGTGGAAAACAGGAAAGATGTGGAGGAGATTAATGAAATCTACCGTCAGGGTTTGCGGTTTCAATACGTCCATGAAATCTCCGAGCTAATGGATTTTGTGCTGCTGAACGAGAAGGTGGATAAACCGATGAACATCAGCTAGCAAATCAACAACTTGGCAGTTTCAATTCCATTTGGTCTTTTGATTCTTACAAAGTAGATGCCGCATGGGAGTCCTTTCCCTTCCAGATCGGATAATGTAAATGAATGATCTTCCTGCGTACGGTATTTATAGACTGGCATACCTTCCAGATTAATTACTTCAATCATGATGCTAATTTATGGACCCCTTTAACCAAAGTAAAGAGAAATCGCACTTATTGTGTGAATGGGGGATGTTGGATTGTGAACCCGGTGGTTTTAAGGATAAATCATTTCGATCAGGAAAAACTTGCCTCCAGCAGTTTTATCTTTTGAGAGGGAATCTTGATGGAGCATGAATCACCTGAAAACTCAAGAACGCACTGGCAGCTTTTGCGATCGACCCTGGATAGGAACTGAAGGTTTACCAGGTAAGACCGGCTTGCCCGGAAAAAGCTTCCGGTCTTCAGAAGATCCTCTATTGTACCCAGGTTCTGGGTAGTAAATTCCCGATTCCCGTTTTCCATTTGAATGTGGGTATAATTCCCATCGGCCTTACAGTACACCACCTCCACCGGGTTGATCAGGATGTACCCTGACCGGGTATTCAGCTTTACCTTGCCGGGACCGGGATCTCTCAATACCTCAATCAGTTGTGTAAGATCCTGCTGCTGGCTGTTCTTTACCCTGGTTTTAAACCTGGCAATAGCGCTGGTCAACTCTTCACGGTGAATGGGTTTAAGGATATAATCAAATACAGAATTGCGAATGGCCTGGATGGCATAATTCTCAAAAGCAGTCACAAAAATAATTCCCGGACTGACACCTTCCAGGTTGATCTGCTCAATGAATTGAAACCCGTCCTTGTCGGGCATCTGTATGTCCAGGAATATCAGGTCGGGACGCTCTTTATGAAGTAATTCAAACGCTTCATCCACATTTCCGGCCATACCGACCAGGATCACTCCCGGCTCTTCCTGAAGCATATATTTGAGCAATTCCCGGGCTTCCGGTTCATCGTCGACTATTAGAATCTTCAACAGGTCATTCATGGGCCAGGTCACTAAAACTTTTTCTTCGAACGCAAGATATAAAATTCCTGGCAGTACAAAAAACGACCTTCATCTGCGCCTGTTTCACTTTTTTTTTGTAATCTTCACTGTTTTTATGCTGTGAAAGGCATGCCAGACTCCCAATCGCATAGAACCACTGCCAAGTTCGGAACCCTGCCGGTCTTCATGACCGCCATTTCAACCATCCTGGGTGCAATCCTGTTCCTCAGGTTTGGCTATGCTGTGGGTCACCTGGGTTTTATAGGTGCAATCGGCATTATCTTGCTTGGTCATATGGTGACGGTGCCCACAGCCATGGCCGTGGCGGAAATTGCAACCAACCAGAAAGTACAGGGAGGAGGAGCCTACTACATCATCAGCCGCTCTTTCGGACTGAACATCGGAGCAGCCATCGGCATTGCTCTTTATCTAAGCCAGGCCATCAGTGTGGCTTTCTATGTGATCGCATTCTCTGAAGCATTTGATCCGCTCATAAGGTTTCTCCACTATGAGATCAATACACCACTCATCGATAAACGGTGGATCGGTCTGTTCAGCATGAGCTTACTTTCGGTGATCATTCTTACCCGGGGGGCCAAAATGGGCATGAAAGCACTATATTTTGTTGTCGCCATTCTGTTCACTTCACTGCTTTTTTTCTTCCTGGGTAAACCAACCGTACCCGATCAGCAGTTTATTTTTAATGCCCAGATCCGGAATCCGGACGGATTTTTCTTTGTATTTACCATTATTTTCCCTGCCTTCACCGGACTGATAGCCGGACTGGGATTATCGGGCGATCTGCGCAATCCCAGCAGATCCATACCCAGGGGAACGCTCTGGGCCACCCTCGGTGGTTTTGTAGTATACATCCTGGTGGCCTATAAACTGGCTGTGAGCGCCTCTCCCGATGAGCTGGCTTCAGACCAGCTAATCATGGAGAAAATTGCACTCTGGGGCCCCATCATACTCATTGGTCTGGCAGCAGCTTCACTCTCATCCGCCCTGGGCTCCATCATAGTGGCCCCCAGAACCCTCCAGGCCATGGGATCTGACAATGTATTACCGGGTTCAGGACTGAATCAATGGCTGGCCAGGGGCAAACAGGAAGACAATGAACCCACCAATGCTGGACTGGTAAGCATCATCATTGGATTCGTATTTGTGGCCTCCGGGGATATTAATTTCGTGGCAAAGATCATCTCCATGTTTTTCATGGTTACTTATGGTGTTATCTGTCTGATCTCACTGCTGGAACATTTCGCAGCAGATCCTTCCTACCGTCCCACCTTCAAGTCGAGGTGGTACCTCTCTCTGCTGGGAGCTGTGACCTCATTCTGGCTCATGTTTAAAATGAATGCACCCTATGCACTGCTTTCATTGATCTTAATGGGGGGTATCTACATGATGGTTTCCGGATATAAAACAAAAGAAAAGGGACTCGAAAACCTGTTCAGGGGAGTGATTTTTCAGCTGAGCCGGCAGCTCCAAATCCTGGCCCAGCGTGCCGACAGGGAAGACCTGAACGAACACTGGCGGCCATTCACCATCTGTGTATCCCAGGACACCTTCATGCGCCGGAGTGCTTTTGACATGCTCAGGTGGATCTCATTGAAATATGGTTTTGGGACCTACATCCACTATATTAAAGGGTTTCTTACCGAAAAGACCAACCAGGAGTCCAGGGAGATCCTCAACAAGCTGATCCAACTTGCTGCAGGAAGTAAAAACCGGGTTTACCTGGACACCATCATCAGTCCATCCTATACCTCCGCCATTGCGCAGGTAATCCAGCTTTCGGGCATCTCCGGGAAGGGTAACAACATGATCCTCTTTGAGTTTTCCCAGACCAATCCCGAGGCACTGGAAGAGGCACTCAGCACCCATGATATTCTTTATGCTACCGGTTTTGACCTCTGTATCCTGCATACTTCTTACAAAGGCTTTGGGTACAAGAAACAGATCCATATCTGGATCACCTCTGCCGATTATGACAATGCCAACCTGATGATCCTCCTGGGCTACATCATACTGGGACATCCCGAATGGAAAAAAGGCATCATAAAGATTTTTGCCATTTACCAGCCCGAAGAGGCAGACGGGAAAAAAGAGGAGTTGAAAGCACTGATCAGGGAAGGAAGGCTCCCCATTTCATTGGCCAACCTCAGACTGATCAGTGCAGATGGTGATAAACAGACAAGGGAGCTTATCGGGGAGACTTCCGTCGATGCAGACCTTACCATCATCGGATTCAGGCATGAACAGTTGAAAATCGAAGGATACAGGCTTTATACAGGGTATGACCAGCTCGGGAATGTGCTCTTTGTAAGTGCCAATAAAAAGAAAGAAATCAACTAAAGGTACCCTAAAATGCTACCTTTGAAAAAAAAGATAATGCAGAAAATTGCTGTCTTTCCGGGATCCTTTGATCCATTTACCATCGGTCACGAGTCCATTGTTCTTCGCTCCCTGGATCTGTTTGATAAGATCATTATAGCCATTGGGATCCATTCCACCAAAAAGCCCTTGTTGAAGATTGAAGCCAGGGTAGATATGGTGAACAGGATATTTGAGTTGCATGATCAGGTGAGTGCTGATTCGTTCGAGGGATTAACGGTCGATTACTGCCGGAAAGTTAAAGCCACCCACATGCTAAGGGGAATTCGCACATCAGCCGATTTTGAATATGAAAGGGCCATCGCCCAGATCAATAAAAAGATGTTGCCCGCAGTAGAGTCCATTTTCCTGCTTACCTTGCCAGAACACACTCCTGTTAACTCAACCATCATCAGGGATATCATCCGCAACGGTGGTGATGCTGCCCAGTTCCTTCCTGAAGGACTGGACATTAACCAATACCTCTGATGCGAATATCAGCCGGGGAAGTTTGCTTGTTGTTGTTGTGGGGATGGGGATCACTTGAAGGCCAATCAGCTACCATACACGGTTCAGATCCGGATTACAGCGGAGCATCGATCCATGTTTCCATACCGGGGAATCCATTTATTACCGTGCCAAAATACTCGGAAACTATCACGTGCGGGGGTGATGGAACCTTTGAAATTTCTGTGGATTTGGATAGGGGAAGGATGGTGCAGCTGGAGACAGGAATTTACCAGGGAACACTCTATGTGGAACCGGGAAGCATTTATGAAGTAGTGCTGCCTGCTTATCGCAAAAAGCAATATTTCGACCGTATCTCACCTTTCTATCAACCGTTTAAGGTGCAGCTGAGGGTTGTGAACAAGCCTGCGGATGTGAACCTGGCGATCTACAGGTTTGATTCGCTTTTCTTCGGTGTCAATGAAGAGGTAATCCTGTCCAGAAGGCTTGGGAGGGAATCGGACGTGGATTCGCTGGTCCGGTGGCTTGAGTCTGCGTTTAAGGGTGACACCTCCCTGTTCTTCAATGAATACCGAAAGTATAAGTATGGCGTTCTTACACTGAACCAGGGGAAGACAGGGCTGGAGACAATCAGCAGGAAATACCTGGGGCCGGTCGTCAGAGAATCCCATCCCGGGTTTATGGAACTGTTCAAGGAGATGTTCAAGGACTTCCTGTTCTACTATTCCAGGACCCCGCAAGGAAATGGGCTCAGGAACCATATCAACCGCTTCCATCACCTGGACAGCGTCAGAAGTATTGTGGGGCGCCATCCATCGGTCTGGAACGATACCCTGGTGGATATGATCCTTCTCCACGAACTCTCTGCTGTATTTTATCGGGGAGACTACCATAAGGAGTCCATTCTCATCCTGCTGGACTCCATGGTGACGGATCCTGTGAACCCGGATTTTGCACTCTATGCCAGAGAGATCAAAGAGAAGTTATCGAGCCTGGTCATCGGCCATCGACCCCCCCCTTTCTCCCTGTCAAATCCGGATGGGACCCATTACAAACCGGATAACTTTGCCGGTAAATACATCTACCTTATGTTCTGTACACCGGATCATTATGGTTGCATGATGGAGTACCCCTTTCTCCAATCATACCATTTAAAGCACTCCGCATACCTGGAAGTGGTGACAGTGATGGTGGCAGAAGAAAGGGATCTGGTGGGAGCATTTATGCAGCGAAATGGATATGGATGGAAAGCACTCTATTATGATAACCAACCTGGTATCCTGGAGGATTACCTGGTGAAAGCTTTTCCCACAGCTTACCTCATTGGTCCGGATGGAAACCTGGTCCTCTCCCCGGCTCCACTGCCATCAGATGGATTTGAACAACAGCTTTTCCGGATCATGCGTTCCAGGGGAGAAATCTGATCAGAGCAATTCCCTGATGTACAATACATCCAGAATACTCGCATAGGTATTCTTCCGGATGAAATCGGTGGCACCGGGTTTGACCCACTTTGATTCCGTGATGCCCTCCCTGGCCTGTAATCTGGGTTCACTGTGGCCCGTGTAGTGCATCTCAAACCACCTTGTCTTTTTGAGTATCCACTCTTCCGATAACCTATAAGTGTGATAGGTAGAGACGATGGGCTGGTCCAGTTCCAGTCCTGGTAGCCCGGTCTCTTCCTCTACCTCCCTGAGCGCAGCAGTTTCAAAACCCTCTCCCTGTTCCAGTTTGCCCTTGGGCAGGTCCCAGACCCTGTTTCGTTTGATTGTAAGAAATTCCCCCCGGGGATTGATCACCACTCCTCCACCGGCTTCAATGACCGTAAAGCAGGCTTTAAACTCCTCAATGAGCATGAGCATATCTTCATGGAAAATGTAGAGGTTCCGGATCTGGTTCAGGGAATAAAACACATCCACAAGCTCATGCAGTTCCTGGATGTTATTAAACCTGTAAAACAGACCTTTGTTTTTTTCAAAAGCCTTTGAAAAATCATCCCCGAAATATACTGTCCGATCCTTGAAAAAAACTTTATACATTTGTCGAATGGCAGAAATGAAAAGAAAAGTAGCCGGTTACCTGTTGCAAAGTAAAGCAATAATCCTCGAACCCGCAAAACCGTTTACCTGGGCATCGGGCTGGCTTTCACCCATATACTGTGATAATCGGATTACCCTCTCTTTTCCAGAGATCAGGGACTACATTAAGGAGGCCTTTGCACAGGTCATTGACAAGCATTTTCCTGGACCGGATGTCATTGCAGGGGTAGCCACAGGAGCCATTGCACAGGGTGTGCTGGTGGCAGATGTTATGGACCTTCCGTTTATATATGTTAGGTCGACTGCCAAGGAGCACGGACGCAAAAACCTGATTGAAGGAAGGATTCTGCCGGGCCAGAAGGTGGTGGTGGTTGAGGATCTGGTAAGTACCGGAGGAAGTTCCCTTAAAGCAGTTGATGCCATACGGGAGGCAGGAGGTCCTTGAAATTATGAAAGTTCGAGATAAAAGCATAGACCTGGCGGTCATTGCTGGCGGTTTTCCCAATTTTACTTTCTATTTTCATGTTCGGTTCACTCGTAATTACTTATTAATTGCTCTTTTTACCATTCCACCCTGCCGGATCCTTTCTCCACTGCGCGAGCAAATCAACCTGGTCTTTTTGGATATAA